>ULNJ01045844.1_pt1 | contig 63692 bp, 44 predicted proteins | sample 1951891 | NCBI WGS metagenome assembly ULNJ01 (sample SAMEA4835574, study PRJEB28245) | human gut metagenome | biome: gut microbiome; material: fecal sample | place: Denmark | collected 2008 | reverse complement strand
GGAGTTCATAAGAATAACAAAAATGTAAAAGCAAGAATTGTTTTTACAATATTACAAAATTAAATAAGAATAACTATCTATGCATAGAGATGTGCATAGATATTTTTTAAATAAATAGACAAAAAAAATAATGTATGATATAATAGCATTAGAATTAAGGTGAATATATGAATGAACTTATAGACATTTCTAATGTGGTACTAAAAACAGAAAGGTTAATTTTACGACCATTTACGTCAGACGACTTAAATGATTTTTATGAGTATGCTAAAGTTGATGGAGTTGGACAAATGGCTGGATGGCTTCCTCATCAAAACATCGAAAAGTCAAAACAAATTCTCGATAACTTCATAAATGAGAAAAAGACATTTGCTATTACTTATAATAATAAAGTCATCGGTTCGTTAGGCATTGAACTTTATGATGAGAAAAAAATACCTGAATATAATTTCCAAAAAGGACGTGAAATTGGCTTTGTTTTGGCTAAAGACTACTGGGGCCAAGGGTTTATGCCAGAAGCAGTTAACGCAGTAATTAAATATTTGTTTGAAGAAGTTAAACTAGATTTCATAATATGTGAACATTTTAACGATAATTTACAATCAAAAAGAGTACAAGAAAAGTGTGGCTTTAAATTTGTTAAAGAAGTTAAAATAATAACAAGATATGGCGTAAAAAAGATTCTTCGCTCAATATCATAAAAAAAGAAGATTATGATAATTAGATAAAAACACATTTGTAATAATTTTAAATAATTTTATAAATGTGTAAAAAAAATAATCTATTCCTATCACGATTGAAAAATCAATACAAATAGGAAATTATTAAATAAAAAATGAGGTGATTATATGACAAATATTCTTGAGTACATGAAGTGGAGAGATGACTTAAAGTTTGAAGAAAATGCTCCTAACATAATTGATTATTTTATTCTCGGATTACTACCAATTATTGATTTCAGAAAGGAATTAAATAAAGACTCAAAAGTAACAATTGAACAGTTATCAAAATTATATTTTACAAATAATCCATCAATTGAGAAACTTGGTTTAATTATACCAAGCAAAATGATTAGTTTATTTAAACTATTAGGAACATCGAATAGATTTAAGGATATATGCATCGACAACTATGTTTGTGATATATCTTTAGAGGAAGAAAAGCAATTCTGTGCAATGACATTTCATTTACCAAACAATGAAATATTTGTAGCATTTAGTGGAACAGATGATACAATTATTGGGTGGAAAGAAAATCTTGATATGATGTATAAAAAATTTATTCCTGCACAACTTGAAGGAATAAGTTATCTTGATAACTTGCAAGAGGACTATCAAGACATAAAATGCGGTGGTCATTCAAAAGGAGGGAATCTAGCATTAGTTTCAAGTGCTTTCACAAAAAAGAGAATAAAGAAAGTTTTCTGTTTTGACTCGCCTGGTGTAAACAAAGAAATATATGAAAGCACAGAATATAAACAAATGTTAGAAGATGTAATAACAATTCTACCAGATTCATCAGTAGTCGGAAGAACATTTAATATTCCTGATAAAGTTTTAATTATTAAGAGTAATCAAAAAGGCGTTTATCAACATGACCCATTTTCATGGGAAATAATAAAAACCAATTTTATGTATCTAGGTAAACCAAATCCCGATTGTCTTGAGTTTCAAAAAGGGTTAAATGACATTATTGATGAAATGACTTTAGAAGAACGCAAAGGCTTTAGTGAAGCTATGTATAAAATCCTAAGGGGTACAAATAATTATGCGCTCCTTGACCTTGAAGGTAGAGTTCTAACTTTAATTTCTGGTTATTTTAAATTATCTAAAGAAGATAAGCAATTATTAATTAAACCTTATAAAAAATTAATAAAAATAAAATCATTCAAAAATGCCTTTTTAAAAGGTTTTATAGAATACCGAAAGAGTCAAAAAAAATAAAATGGATAAGCTTTTGCCTATCCATTTTAAATTATATTAAGATAATCAAATTTCGTAAGATTTGATTTAAAAGGTTTATGACTATTGATTATATCAATAACTTCTAAAAGGATTGCCTTAGGAGTTGATGCTCCGGCAGTAACACCTATTTTATCAAAAGAAGAAATATCATATTTATTTAAGTCATTTACGTCGTTAATTAAAATTGCTTTTTTATTATGACTTATAACTAGGTCATATAAAGATCTACAGTTATTACTTATGGTATCACCTATAATGATAAAAAGATCAAAATCATTAATTTTATCAAGAACAGCTTTTTGTCTATTCGTTGTAGCATTGCAAACATCATCATTACATATAACAGATGGATACTTTTTCTCAATATCACTTAATGTTTTAGTAACATAGTCTTTGATTAATGTTGTTTGTGTTGTAATAAAGGATTTTTTCTCAAGATTTTGGTTATTGTAGATATGTATATGAGTAGAAATCCCTAGATATCCTTGAATTTCTGGGTGATCTTTATTACCTATTACATATATCTCATATCCATTTTCTAAATAAGCACGTATAGATTGATGTATTCTTTTCACATTAACACAAGTAGTATCAACTATATCAAGTTTTTTTTCTTTTAGTATTTCATATATTTTTGGGCAAGCTCCATGAGCAGTGATTATTACAGTACCAGAATCAATATTAGAAAGAGCTTTTTCGTAATCTGAAGTAATAATTTCAATTCCTTCGAAAGCATTAACGACATAGCGATTATGTACAAGAAAACCTAGCATATAAATGGGTTTTTTAGTTAATGGGTTATCTAAAACGTTCTTAATAATTTTTATAGCACGTTCGACACCTTTACAAAAAGAATTAGGTTTTATTTCAATAGCTTTCATTATAAATCACCTTTTTAAAATATCAGCTAAGCAAGATAAATATTTACCACTCGTATGTCCCCAAATTTCTTTAAACACAGCATTAGTATAATCAGGCCAATATGGAGCATCATAATTATCTTTTGTCATAATCCCAACAGGAAGAGCTCCAACAATTTGTTTAGAAAAAGCCACATAAAGATTATGATAGTTATAACCTTCACCATACATAAGGGAAGAACTAAATGGGTTAAATCCTAATGTCCATTCTATTTGTCTTAAAGCGATGCATTTTAATTCATCATCTTTTAAGAATTTAGATAAAGAAGAGACAGCTTTATTCTTCGAAAGTAAAGTTGCTAAGAAACCACGTCTTGTAAATGATATTGGCATAATACGTAAATAGAATCCATCACCAAGACTAATTCCTTCATCAATTTGTTTTCCTAAAAAAGCTAAAGCTTCTTCTTTAGAAAGATTTGTTGGTACTGTTAGGTGTTCTAGATTGATTTTATCTTTATGATATACATAACCTGGAAGTAAATTATATGGACAAGTATATTTAATGCTTTCTTTGATATAACTAGCATAAAGATGCAAAGAAGATAAAATAATATCTTTTAACTTTTTCTCCTTCAAAACGTTATAAGAGGAAATTAATCCTAATACTGGATATTCTTCATGAGCACGATGTTCATACATCAAAGTATATTTGTGAAGCGTGTCTTCATAGAAGAAACCAGGTAAAGGGTGTGATAAAGAGCTTTCTTGTGTATCAATTAAAGTAGTAACTCTTTGTTCAATAAATGAGTAATATTTATAATCTTTTGTTAATTCAAATAACAAACTAGCACCTAAAAGAAGAGAACCAAGTGTTTGCGAACAAATCGTATTACCCCACCTTTTTGTATATATATTATTATCATACTCATAGACAGCAAAATCAAAGTCTTCAATTGCTAACTTTTTTAAGAAACCAGAATAAGTTTCGTTTTTTCGTGCAAAAGCTTTTGCACCTTTAGCAAAGGCAATTGATGAAAGAATATTTTCAAATGCTCCTCTTTCAGCAGGATTTGTGTAAATAGTTTTATTTTCAGGATCAAGAACATTATCACGCCATATCGAATAAGTTACCGCTAAGGCACGATAACCATCTTTAAATCTTGTTTGATATAGCCAATCTAAACCTATTTTACTTTCCTCAAGTATCCTATCAGTCATTTCTGATGAATATACATAAGATAAATCAAGTAAAGAGGCAGCAATCTCAGCCGTAGGAATTTCAAACTGAGAAACATCACCTGCATCGTGCCACCCCCCAAAGTTAGGGACGCTTCGCCCATCAGTATGCTGAGAACGACAGTTTAAATGACATTTAGTGTGAACACCTTCAATATGCTCTCCACATCTTAGGCTTCTAAGAAAATTTAAACTCTTTAGTATAGAACTTTCAAAGCAGTGATTCGAAATTACAAAATCTTCACTATGAATATTATCGACTTCAATGTGATAAATTCCTTCTTCAGTAATTTCAGAAAAATCTAATAGTGAATAACTACCTAAAGAACTTGAGGTTTCCTTTATTTTTAGTTCGTAGGTTTTGTTACCAATAACTTTAAAAGAAGTTGAATCAGTTTTATGAATTAAGGCTTCTTTTTTTGCATTTGGTAAATAGCCACTGTGACAATAAGCAATTCTTGACTCTAAATCCCACCCAAAGTCATAAACATCATCACCAACAAAAGCAAAAATTGAATCAACATATATTTCGATATCAGGATCCGCTTCTGGTGGACATCCCATAAGATAAGGTGTTATAGAGAAAATATTAATATCACTACGAACAATATGATTGGCATCCCAAACAACATATTGCCATGTATTTGGATATATTATTGGAGCATGGTTTGTAAGATGACCTTCATTTCCGGTCATAAAATGGAAATAAAAGCCATTATATCCTCTACTTTTCACATAAACATAAGCTCCTAAATAATTATATTTATCAAGATTTAAATGATTTAAAGAAAAGGAAATCTTAGACGATGGTCTCGGAGATACATTTTCAATAGCAGTATTTGTTTTAAGCAAAAGAGTATTTTCGTGATGCAAATTATTATTATTTGATAAAGAGAGTTTGCCACGGCCTGTTAAAGATACGTTATCTAAACCACTTTCGTAAATCATATGTTTTTCATATATCTTTTGGCTTCTTCTTGATTCAAACGAATGGTCAAGATTGGGTTTTATTTCTCTTCGAGAATATAAACTACTTTTTCTTAGGCTTTGATAATTCATTATATTCACCTCATAAAATTAATATAAGCAAATTATACCATAGAAATTCTAAAATAAAAAGTACTCAAAAAAAGTTAATCAGCACTTTTTTAGTGTTAATTAACTTTTTCATTTTATTTAAACAAATCATTATATAATTCTTCAAGCGTTTGTTTATCTTCTTCGGTAAAACTATTTTCTAATTCACTAGCTAAAGCTTTTTGGTTTTCACTAGAAAGACTAGAGATAGCTTCAATAAGTTTATCAGTATCATCACTAGTTAGTTCTTTTCCTGGGTCTTTGATAATACTAGAAATATTATTCAACGAATTATTAATAGTTTCAATAGCTTCTTTTTGTGTGTCATCAGAACTATCGAGTTTTGATAAATCAATAGCTTTATTTTCTAAAATATTCTCTAGAGATTTACTTATTGTTTCAACTTTTTCTTTTATTTTTTCATCAGTTAAATCAATAATGCATGATAAACCATATTCATCTAAATATATTTTTGATACTTTTAAAGTAGAAGAAATTGAAGAATTAGTAAGGAACTTATCAAATAGACTTGAGTTAATAATGATGCTTGAAGTTTTATCATCGTATTTCGCAAATTTTAAACTATCAAAAGTATTCTTTAAAATAGTATCAAGAAAACTGCTAGAAATTTCTAAATCTTTACCTAAAGTAATTGTATCAGAAAGACAAATTTTAAAACTTAAGTCATTAATTTGCGTGTAAATACATTTTGCTAGACAAATAGTTTTTAGACCTGATACATCAATAATTAATTTGATGTATAAATCATTATCTTTGTAAAACATAATAATTCCTTCAATAGAGCATAAAATTTTTGTTTCGCCATAAAGAATAGGCTCAAAACTTAAATCTTTATAAGAATTAGTTTGTGTAAAAATTAGTCTATTGAATTCCAAATAAGAAAATGTAATTCTATTCTCTTTTGTAAGAGTAGAAAGTAAAAGGTTTTGGGTTTTATTAGTAATAAACGAATTCTTATCAATTTCCTTTTTAATAGATTCATCTACTAGTAAATCATCTGTTTTAAGGTTTTCAAGTGATAAAGAAATATTTAAAGAATTATTATTAATATTTGCATTTAACATATCATATTTTTCATCTGTAATAATACTTATAAATTCTTTTGCAAATTCATCATCAGTATTAACTAAGTTTTTAATATAATTCTTTAGATCCTTTTTCAAACAAATAATTTTTAAATTATCACAATCAATTGTTAGAGGGATATTTTTTTCTTTAAGTGTAGAATTGATAGCCTCTATATCAAGAAATGATTTGTAGATAGATAAAGCAAAGGTATTGTTTTTATTTAGCATACTTATTTTTCCTAATTTAAGTTTATTAATTGCTAAGTATATAGAGTCCTTATCAGAGTTAAGTGTCATTTCAATGTAAATTCTACTCTTAATAAAACCAAATAAATCAATATCTGAATTAAATATAAGCTTATCATTATCAAATTCTACGTAAGCATTTTTTAATATTAACTCCTTACCACCCACTAGAGGAACATTAGAAGGAATTGAAAGGAAAGAATTGATATATTTTTCTTTGTCAGTTTGGCCATTTATTGGGTCATAATCAGAGTTAAAATAATCCCTAATCACATTAAAGATGATTTTATTTAATTTATCAGAATCTAATGAGAGATCAATAGAATAAGTGTCTTTCATTTTAGTAAGAGATTCATTTAAGGAATTAGTTATAATATTTTCAGTTGTATCATTATTTTTATATGCTTCAAGTGGAGGATTGTTTCCTGAACCCGACAAAAGAATCATTATCGTGACAATAAAGATTAATACAAGACATATAAGTCCTAAAATAGTTTTTAAAAGAAATTTAATTAACTTCATAATAGTTTACCTCACATGTATATTATAGCATAGTATATCGTAAAATAAAAGAAATATAAAAAGATAATTGTAAAAAAAATGTAAGTATGATAATATAAATTAGGTTGCAAAAAGAGGAGTAAAAACATGCGTATAATTGAGTCAAAAAAAATAGGACAAACTGTTGAAGAAATGCTTTTAGAGGCCTGTACAAAAATGTCAAATGAAGTTCTTGATTCTTTATTTGAAGCTATCAAGGATGAGAAATCAGAACTAGGTCAAGATATTCTAAAGAAAATAATCGAAAATGATATTTGCGCACAAAAAGAAAATAAACCTATATGTCAAGATACAGGAATTGTAGTATGCTATCTTGAAGTAGGAACTGATATCTATATAAATGGAAATGTATACGAAGCTATCAATGAAGGAGTAAGAAATGCAACTTATAAAGGCTATTTGCGAAGATCAGTATGTGATGATCCAATTATAAGAAACAATACAAATGATAATACACCGGCTGTAGTTTATATAAAATTAATTAAAGGTGATAAAATAAAAATTACTTTAGCTCCTAAAGGTGCAGGAAGTGAAAATATGAGTGCACTTAAAATGTTATCTCCTACAGATGGAGAAGAGAAAGTAGTTGATTTTGTTTTAGAAACAATAGAAAAAGCGGGAGGTAAAGCGTGTCCACCTATCTTTGTTGGAGTAGGTATTGGAGGTACATTTGAAAAATCAGCAATGCTTGCCAAAGAAGCACTTCTAGATATTGATGTAAACCAAACAGAAACTGAAAAACATTTATCAAGTAGATTACTTAAAGAAATAAATCAACTCGGTATTGGTCCAATGGGTTTTGGAGGAACTGTTACTGCCTTAAAAGTTAATGTGAAAACATATCCATGTCACATCGCAAGTATGCCTGTATCAGTAAATATTGAATGCCATGCTTCTAGACATATAAAGAGGTTTATCTAATGAGTGTTATATATCTAAATGTTCCAATAACAAATGAAAATGAGATTTTAAACATACATGCAGGCGATATTGTATATATAACTGGTGATATATACACAGGCCGAGACCAAGCACATAAAAGGTTGTGTAATTTAATTACTAAAAATAAAGAACTTCCAATAAACTTAAAAAATGAAACAATTTACTATGTTGGACCAACCCCAGTTAAACCGGGTGAGGTAATCGGTTCGGCAGGACCAACCTCAAGCTATAGAATGGATCCCTTTTCATCAATGCTTATGGAAAAGGGATTAAAGATAATGATTGGGAAAGGCCCTAGAAGTAAAGAGTATAAAGATGCTTTAATAAAGAATAAAAGTATATATTTATCTTGTATAGGTGGTAGTGGATGTTTAATATCTAAATGTATAAAAAAGGCAGAAATAGTTGCTTATGGTGATTTAGGTACCGAAGCTATTTATAGATTTAGAGTAGAAAAAATGTATACAATTTGTACATATGATGCTTATGGGAATGATTTATTCGAAGAAGGAATCAAGAAGTTCAAAGGTAAAAATATATGAGCATGTTACTAAGCAAAAAATTTAAAGAAACTAATTTAGATAAAGAGCTTCCAAAGTTTTGGGCTCTAGTAAAGAACATATTAAAAATATCAATTCCAGCAGCATTAGAAACATTATTAATTGGAATAATAGGTTTAATTGATACAATGATGGTTGGAGGTGTAGGTGTTAATGCACTGGCAGCTGTTTCAATTTGCCAACAACCTGTCTTTGTAACCTTAGCAGCATCTGTAGGAATAAATGTTGGTATTACAACAATTATTGCAAGACGTAAGGGTGAAGGTAAAGAACTAGATGCAAAACGAACGATGAAACAAGCGGTATATTTATCTGGACTTATTGGGTTAATTTTAACTATTGCTTCAATCGTTTTTGCAAAACCATTCTTGTTCTTGGCAGGTGCCGATAGTGATACCATAGACTATGCTCTTCAGTATTTTAAAGTAGTTTCTAGTGTTTTAACGTTTAATTATATTAGATTAGCTATATGTGCAGGTTTTAGAGCAATTGGAAGAACAAAATTAACTTTAATTGTTAACGTTCTTGCAAATATAATTAATTTAATTTTAAATTATTGTTTTATAAATGGTAATTTTGGTTTTCCTAAATTAGAAGTTTGTGGGGCAGCCATCGCAACAGCAATTTCTAATTTCATAGCATTTCTAATATGTATAGTAATAATTTATACAAGTAATGGATTTCTAAATATTAGAATTAATGAAGAAAAAATATTTACTAAAGATATTATTAATACGCTAATAAAGTTTAGTATTCCTGCATTTATTGAACAGTGCTTTATGAGATTTGGTTTTTTTATGATAGGCATAATTGTAAATCATCTAGGTTCAGAAGTTGTAGCGATGAATGCAATTATCAGTGGAATTATAAGTTTAGCTTTCAATGTTACTGATGGGTTTGCAACCGGAGCTAGTGCCTTGGTTGGAAATGGATTAGGTGAAAAAAAGTATGCAATTGTTTTTGCATATGCAAGATTATCACAAATAATAAGTTTCATCATAGGATTATTAATGATTGCCTTTATATTAACATTTAGAGTTTTTGTATGTGAACTATTCACAAGAGATTTAAGTGTAATAGAAGGAGCAAACTCAACACTAAGAATAGCTGTTTTTGTAATCCTTCCTCAAAGCTTGCAATGGGTGACAACAGGAGCCTTAAGAGGAGCAGGAGACGTAAAGTTTACAGCCAGAACTTCAATGCTCAGTGTTGCAATAATTAGACCATTATTTTCTTATATGCTGTGTTATCCTTTGGGTTTAGGATTACTAGGTTCATGGATAGGTATGTTTATTGATCAAACAATAAGATTTATCATAAATAATACAAGATTAAATAATATTAAATGGATAAAAATATCTGTTTAATATTTGTGTATATTATTAGAATAATTGCATATTATAAAAATAAAAAAAGGTGAGGTAAAATGAATATTGAAACAGAAAGACTTAAATTAGTTGGTGTAAATGGCGAAGAAAATAAAAACATCCGTAAGAATATTAGTGCAAAGAATTGGGATGTTATTTTAAAAGGTTCTAAGATAGGAAGAATTGATTTTGTTCTTTCAGGTGATGAATATCAAGTAAATATGTTTATTGACGAAAAACATAGAGATGAAGGATATGGCTCTGAAGCATTAACTGAAATTGTGAAGGAATTATATAAAACTAATGACTTTCTTAAGGTTAGTGCAAAGGTAGATGACAATAATGCTGCTATGGCAAGAGTGCTTGTCAAGAGTGGTTTCTATTACGACGAAAATGATGATTTATACGAGTATAGATATCAAAAATAAGCAATATAAAAATAGGAAATAATCACTAAAATTAATCAATTACAATCACAATAATTCAAATTTATTGTGTTTTTTTTAAAAGAAAAAAATTTAACATTTTCATACGTATTTATGAAAAAAATAAAAAAATATTAATTTTAAGATTGCTTTTAAAACCGATTTAATGTATAATATGCTTATAAAATGATTATTTAGCAGATGGTATTTAAAAGCATTGCATATTAATCAGTTTAAAAACAACAAAAATATAAATATTGAGAAAGGAATTGTTGAGAATTATGAGAACTATGGCAAAAAGACTTGTAGTTGTTTTAATCGCTGTATTATGCTCATTTTGCTTTTTGGCAGGATGTAAGCCTAAACCAGAACCAGGACTAAATAAAGTCCTAGCAATTGGTATGGAAACCCTTCCTGAAAAAGTTAAATACGAAGTTGGTCAATATGTTGATCCAACTGGTGGTAAAGTGGCCGTAATATATGCTGAAGATCCAGACGAGAAAGTCATTATTGACTTAACAGAAGAAATGTTAAACAAAAATAGTTATGACATTAACACAGTTGGTAAAAAACTTGTTGTTGTTGACTATGTTTATGAAGACAAAACATATTCTACAGGATTTACTGTTGAATATAGTGAAAAACCATTCAGAACTAATGCAATTGAAGAAATAAATAAATATAAAAGTTCAACAGCTTATAGTACTAATGGTAGTAAAATTGTTAGCGCATATAAATCACTAGCAACTGTTAATATTAAAATAGCAAGTGATGAAGCTGAAGCAAAATCAATCGTTGCCAACTTCAAAACTAAAATTGATGAAGTATTAACAAAAGAACAAGAAGAAATATTAAATAATCCAACTGCATTAGTTGCTCAAGCACAACTTAAAGCAATCAAAACAGTTGAAGGTTATAGAGCTTCTGAAGTAGCTTCTTTCAAAGAAAACTATGCTCAAATGGTTGAAGCTATTAAAAAAGTTGCTTACGCTGAAATTAACTTAGCTAGAACAATATCTGATATTGATGTTGCTGTTGCAAAAGCACAAGCAAGTGTAGACAATGCTGCATTAGGAAACAAAACTTTAGATGAAATTAATAATGCAAAAATAGCTGCTGAGACTGCAAAGAAAGCTGCTGAATTAGCTAAAAATGTTGCTGAAGCTGCAAAATCAAGTGCACAAACAAAAGCTGATGAAGCTAAAACAAAAGCACAAGAAGCATCTAACGCAAAAACTGCTGCTGAAAAGGCACAAAAAGCTGCCGAAGCTGCAAAAGCAAAAGCTGAAAGTTTAAAAGAAGCTGCAGAAAGAGCAAAAGCTGCTGCCGAACAAATCAAAAATGATGTTAATGCAACAAAGAAACAAGTTAACGATGCATTAATCGCTAGCCAAAAAGCACAAGCAGAAGCTAGATTAGCTGAAGAAGCTGCAGTTGTAGCTAAGAATGAAGCACAAGCAGAAGCTAACAAAGCCGAAGCTGCAAGATTAGCTTCAGAAGCTGCAAAATTAGCTGCTGAAAATGCAAAGAATGCTGCTCAAACAGCTGAAACAAATGCTAAAGCTGCTAAAGAAGCTGCTGAAAATGCTGCTGAACAAGCTAAAAACTATTTAGAACAAATTGAAGCAATTTATAATGCATTACCAGTTGCTGAAAGCTATATCAACGAAGTTAGAAATTATGTTAACAACGATGATTATAGTGGAATTTACAAATTATTAGTTGTAAGTTTAAAAGATTCTTACTGTGCTGCTATTAAAGCTTCAAGATCTGAAAGTGAAATTCAAACAATTGTTGCTGAAGCAAAAGCTGCATTAGACTTAGCAAAAACTAAAGATCAAATAGCTTCAGGAGAAGAAGAAGATTTATTAGTTGCAAAAGCAAGTGCAAAAGCTGAATTCAAAGCATATATCAATATGTTAGAATATCAAGCTCCTTCAACAATTGATTTAACAAAATATAAAAACTTAACTGAAAATCCAGATCAAGCTGCATTAATCGCTAAGATTGAAAACTTAATCGCAAATGTAGAAGCTAAAATTGATGCTGCTACAACAACTGAAGAAGTTAAACAAGCATTAGCTGAAGGTCAAGGTAAAGTTTATTTAGAAACAATTTATGTTGACTTCTATGCTTCATGTGTTGTAACTGAATTAGTAGAAATTTTCAGAACTGATTATGAACCTAATAAGATTTTATATTCTGATGAAAATTATAATAAACTTCTTAATATTGTAAAACATTATGAAACTTATATTGGAAGAATTGACAAACTTGATGAAATCGATGAAAAATTTGATGAAGCAAAGAAAAAACTAGAAGAAGTTGATACTATCGCTGGTGAAATTGCTAAATTAATCACAAGTATTTCTGATCCAATTCGTTTAAATATTGATGTTGATGATGATAATAAAGCATATTATTATCCAGCATTAGAAAGTGATTTATTTGATTCAAAAGTTAAAGAATTAGATCCTATTCAAGTATTACTTGATAGAGTATACTCACTTGCTAATCCAACAGTACAAGCAGCTGTTTTATTCCAATTAACAAATTATACTGATCCAGAAACTGGAGCAACAAGAGATTTATTAGTTGAATACTCAGATGCATGTGACAGATATGCTAAACTAGTAGAAGCTAATACATCTTCTACAGATGGTGCACAACCTATTATCGATGCAATCAATGCAATCCCTGCTGTTGATGAAATCAGATTAAGTACTATTGGAACAGTTGTATCTGATGCTAGAGCATTATGGGAAGTATGGGTACAAAAATACTTCACTGGCGAAGGTCATGTAGTATTAGATGCTGACGGAAACATTGATATTACAAAACTTGAAACTCTTAACTTAAAGATGATTACTAATTATGCTAAATTAGTAAAAGCTGAAGAAAGAGTCGAAGAATTAAAAGCTGCTAAAGCTGAAGCTGAAACTCCTGTATCAGGTATCATTGCTAAGATTGAAGCAATTGATGATGAACATGGATACATCGTACTTGCTAGTGAAGCATTAATTACTGAAGTTGATCAAATGATTACTGAATGGGTTGAAAAATACCACATTAATGATATCAACATGGAATTAATAACTAACAAGGCAACATTAGAAACATTCAGAGCAAGAGTTGAAGTATTGAAACAAGCCAAAGAAGCTGCAGAAACTGAAGTTACAGGCGAAATCGCTGTAATAGATGCAATTATTGCTTCAATTCCTGAAGATCCATATATCACATTAGCTCATAAAGCAGCTGTTGATGCAGCTAGAGCTGAATATAACCAATGGTTAATCGATTATGCAATCGATGAAACATTAGAACCAATCAATGCTGAAATCGTTACAAATAAAGCATTATTAGAAAAATATGAAGAACGTATTACTCAATTAGAAAATGCAAAAGCTGATGCAGAAACTGCTTCAACTGGTGTTATCGCTCTAATCGATGCAATCCCTGCATATGATCCAGCTACTCCTGAAACTAACTTATTAACATTAAGTAATAAGTCACAAGTTGAAGATGCAAGAGCTGCATATGATGCTTGGATTAACAACTATTTCACAAGCAAAGGATATGTTGCTGCTGATGAACCTACTAATACTGCATTAGTTACTAACTACGAAAAATTATTAGCTGCTGAAGCAAGAATTGCTCAATTAGAAGCTGCAAAAGCTGCTTCAACTGATGTTATTGCCCTAATCGATGCAATTAAAGCCGTTCATGCAGATGAATATGTAATCTTAGATAGTGAAGCTGCAATTATTGCTGCTGAAGAAGCATACAATGAATGGGCTGAAACTTATGCTATAGATCCAGTCAACGAATATCTAGTATCTAACTTAGCTGAATTAAGAGCTGCAAGGGCTAGATTAGAAGAATTAAAGAATGCTAAAGCTGCTGCTGAAACTGAAACAACAGGAACAATTGCTCTAATCGATGCAATTAAAGCTGTTCATGCAGACGAATATGTAATCTTAGATAGTGAAACTGCAATAAACGCTGCAAATGCTGCATACGAAGCATGGAAAACTACATATAACATTGATGAAACATTAGAACCATTAAATGCAGACATTACTTCAAATCGTGAAGATCTAGCTAATGCAAAAGCAAGATTAGAAGAATTAAAGAATGCTAAAGTTGCTGCTGAAGACCCAACTACAGGAACTATTGCTCTAATTAACGCAATTCCTCAACCTGTAACACTAGATGATATTGATAAGATTAATGATGCATTAAATGCTTACAATACTTGGAAATTAAATTATAATATTGATGAAGAACAAGAACCATTAAATGCAGATATTACTTCAAATCGCGAAGTTTTATATGCTGCAATTGATAGATACTATAATAGATTAATTCCATTAAAGAATGAAACTATTGCTGCAATCAAAGCTATTGGTAACATTTCAGTTAATAGTGGAGATTTAATCGCAGAAGCAGAAGCTAAATACTTCGAATTAAAAGCTGAAAATGCTCGTACAGGTGGAGCTCCTGAAGTTGACTTAAATGCTCACTTAAATAACGGCTTAACTGAGTTACAAGCAGCAAGAGCTGAATATGAAATAGCATTATATGTTGACAAAGTTGAAAAATCTACTCATACAGTTGAAGAAAAATACATTGAATTAACTGCACTAATGGGTGATTATAGAAGTGGTGCTGATAAGAATGCTCTATTCTTAGCTACTAAGACTGCAAAAGTAGACTTAGCAGCAGTTCCTGCTCCAACTCCTGATCCAACAATTAATGAAGATAATTTAGGCAACTGGGATAGAACTAATTACACTGCTGATTGTGAAATGATTACAAAAACTGCTCTTGAAGAATTATATAGAAGTGCTAAATATCTAGTATTCGGTACTGAAGAAGAAGGATATAATGTTACTATTTATTCAGATGGTACATACACTAACTTCATCACTAAAGAAGGTGCAGATATTAAAGTTGTTAAGAACTTAACAATTGATGTATTAGTTGGCACTGGACATGTTGAATATACTGAAATTACTGTTACTGGTGAAGTAATTGTTAATGGTGGTGGATCATCATCAGTTGTATTCAATAAATCAATAATTAACAAAGTAGTTATAAATAAAAATGGTGTAAGAGTTGCATTTGATAGCGAAACAACAATTTCATCAATCATAGCTGGAAATGGTACAATCGACAAAGTTATCATTGAACTTAATGGTCAACTTCCAGCAATTGAAGCTAATAGTTCAATCGAATTTAGAGGAACTAAAGGCGAAGGCGTCTTAGAAATTTTAGCTAAGAAAAATGGAATTGAAATCACAACTGTTTATAAAGATATCAAAATTGAATTAGAAATTGAAAGCATCTTTATTAATGGCACTGAATACGATTCAAGACAAGTAACAATTGATTCTGAAGGCAAAGCAAACGTTACTCCAATTGATATTCAATTAGATGATACTAAACTTTGCGGTGAAGAATTAACATATGTTATTGACGGAACGACATTAACTTATGGTGGTGAAGGTCAATTAATACCTAAGACTGATGGATTCAAATTAGGTGCAAAAATTGTTGCTCCTAAAAATATTAAAGATTTTACAACATTAACTGTTACAGTTAATGGAGAAGCTTATGTTCCTCAATTAGAAGGAAATGCATTTAACTTTGTTTTTGATGTTGAAGAAATTCCAGCAACAATTACAATTGAAGTTAAATGGAATGTAGAATCTGAAGCAGTTACATATGTAATTAAAGTTTTAGAAGGAACTAAATATGATATCACTGCTGGAACACTTACTGAAGGTAATGTAAAAGCTGGTGATGATGCAGTAGTTACAGTTAATGAAACAACTATTACATTTAGTGGAACTTTAAAATACTATGCAAACAACGTTGAAAAACCTGGACATTATGTATCTGTTCATGTAATACCTGATTCAGTTGCTAAAGCAGATGACTTCTTCAGAACTTATGAAGTTACTGAAGACTTAATCAGAAATGGGGCAGAATTAACATTAACATGGTTAGGCACAGAATTTACATATTATGTAAAATTTGATGAAAATATTAAATTAGAATTTCCTACTGAAATAGTTAAGATTGATGCTGAATTCGAAACAGTTGAAGCAGCAATCGAAGGTAATAAGTTTACTGTAAGTGGAGTTATTCCTTACTTTACAGAAGTTGAAGCAATCGGAAGAACTGAAGGACATCGTATTGGTATCGCTCTAACTCCTAAATATTTAGGTTTAGATTTAACTGAAGCTACAATCACAACTGTTGATGGTAGAACTGGTAATTTCTATGAAGAATTCGTAACAACAGGAAATAAATTAATGTATTATCCACTTATTGAAAAAGGTACAAAAGAATATACATTCTCAATCAAATGGAACAAATATGTTGAAGAACAAGTTTATACAATCGTTATTGCTGAGGGAACTGAATTCGCAGTTCCTGAAGCAACTAGCATTGCAATAAGTGCAGAGTACAAAGAAACTATAAAAGTATTCACAACTCAAGACTTTACAGCTACAATACTTTCTAAATTTGCTGACCAAGAAGTTGAATGGACAACAAGTGATGCTGAAATAGCTACAATTAATGCCGAAGGTAAATTTGAAGCATTAAAAGCTGGAAAAGTAGTTGTAAAAGCAACTGCAAAAGCTACTCCATCTTTATATGATGAAGTTACAATTGAAGTTAAAAATTATACAGTTAAAGAAGCAATCGAAGCAGAACTTGGAACAAAAGTTGCTATTGATGCTAAAGCTGTTGCAACACAATATAGTGGCTATTGGTTTGGCGATGAAACAGGACTAATGCTTGCATATAGTCCAAGCACAACTCCAAAAATGGGTGAACACCTATTAATAGTTGGTACAACAACAACATTCAAAGAAACAGATAGATATACTGTTCAACTAAACAAAGGAAACACATGCACTGAATTAGAAGGTGAAGCTCCAAAAGTTAATGAAGCAAGTACACCTTATGAATTAAGTGATGTTGCAAATCAAAAAGTTGATACAATTGAAAAAGCAAAAGCTACAAACATGTATGGAAAAATTATCAAAGTTAAAGGGTTAGTTAAAGGTTCTGGAAACTTCTGGTCTATATATGATGAAGCTGGAAATAAATTCTACATTAGTTCTTCTGAAAACACTAATTTATTAGTTAATAACGTTACAATGGAATTAGAACTAATTGTTAGAGAAATTTATTACAAAGATGATACAAGCAGTTATAAAAACTATAAAGCAAGTGAGTTAGGTGGATGCGTAATTAATACTCCAAAAGCATTAGCTGAAGGAAATGGTCAATTATTAGTTAAACCTACATGCACTGAAGATGAATTAGTAATTGATGAATTATATTACATAAAAGGAATCAACCTATTCACTACACTTAAAGATGCTTTAGAGGCAGCTCATGATGGTGATGTTATAAACCTTGATGAAGGAACTTATGAAGATGGTAAAGTAACAATTAGCGTTAATAGCACTAAATTTGCTGGAGTAGAAGTTACTAAATCAGTTACAATTAAAGGCCCTAATGCTGGTATAAATCCAGTTACTGAAGAAAGAACAGCTGAAGCCATTATTAAATTAAGTTTAAGAATTTCTGCTAACAATGTTACTATTGATGGCGTTCAATTTGTTGGAGATAATGTTGTTGCTCCTGGTGCAGTTGATGGATTAACAATTGTAAATTGTAAGGTTACAAACAATAAATTTGATGGTTTCGTAAGACCTGAAAATGTAATAGTTGAACAAACAAATGTTTCATTTAATAATAATTTAGTTGAAGAACATAATGGTGGAAGAGTAATTTACTTATATTGCACAAACGGTTTAACAGTAAAAGGCAATAGCTTTGCTGGAGCATTACTTTGTGATGCAATTAGAGCTCAAACATACTTAGCCGGAACAGTTGTTATCTCTGATAATAAATGCACTGCAACAACACAAAGTTTCATAATGGTTATGGGCGTTAAAGGAATTGATGCTTTAATCGAAAACAATTATGTTGAAGATATTAAGTCTACAATCATTGACTTCCGTACAATGAAAGAAGCTGATGCAGCTGCCAAATTTAATATTAGATATAACACATTTAAAAACTCTGGAAAAGCATGGTGTCCAATAAGAATTAGAACAGCAGGCTATGCAGCTGGTAATACAATCGAAGTCAACGTAAGCGATAACAAGTTTATTGAATCTTATTGTGTAGATGGTGGCAAAACATATATGTTTGAAAATCCTTCATATTCAAGCCAAACTGATCCATTCAAGAAGATTTATACAATTGGCAAAAACTACTATGTAATCGATGGTAAAGTAGTAACTGAGTTAACAGATGAATTAGTGGATAACAGTGCAATATCTTATGATGAACCTTATGCAACTGAAGAAGAAGTTGGTAAGAAAGTTCTTACGAAAGCAGTAGTTGTTTCAATCAACACATCTAAAATGGGTTATAATAATCAACAAGCAGTTACTGAAATAAAGAACGAAGGCATCACTATTACTTTTGATAAAGGCACAAATTCTAATGCACCAAAATACTTTGATAAAGGAAACTCAATTAGAATGTATGCTAAAAACACAATGACTATAACAGGTGGAATAATTACTAAACTTGTAATTACATTTTCATCTGGTGAAGATACTAATGCTATAACAGTTAATGGTGAAGCATTTAACGGAACATGGGAAGGAAAAGCTGAATCTTTATTATTAAAGATTAGCGGATCAAAAGGCCATAGAAGAATTGCAACTATAACTGTGTATGCAGAAGTTGCTGCATAAATAAAAATCAAAGGACTGGGAAACTGGTCCTTTTTTTCGCAAAAATTTTAGAAAACTTATTCATTATTAAAGTATTAACATATAACAATAAAAGACTATATGTATTTGATGTGTTCAAAGAAGTGATATACAAAAAATATAAATAATACTCTATAGTTTTTCTTAAATTTAAAAGAAAAAGTCTATTTGCAATTTACCTTTTTTTGAAGAAAAGATAGTATAATAGTGTTAAAAAATATTAAATTTGGAGGAAAGGTTATGTTAACTACAAACGAAGGTGAAAAGTACTTATCAGTAAATGAAGTTATTGGCAAATATGGTTTAACACGTTACAGAGTTTCGAAAATTATTCACACACAGGATATTAGAGTTATGAAAATAAAAAATAAATATTATATTAATGACGAAGATATAAGAGATTATCTTAAAAAAGTATATTTTTGGGGAACTATTTTTCCAGGAATAATTATTATATTTATTGGTCTATTGTTTCTATGTAATTGTTAAGAACTTTAATTTATAAGTATTTATTATATTAAATATTTTAAATAATAATCAATTGGACTTGAAAAGAGTCCATTTTTCTTGTTTATTTTGAGATTATCTTGTATAATATATATAAATATAAAGGAGGCTAATATGATTAGTTTACTATGGAAGAACTTTGAAGGTCGATATGATGATGAAAACAATATAGACGTAGAGAGCATAATGGATCTTAAAGTCTTTGATGATTTGAAGATTAGAAGAGTGCTCGAAAATATATATGATATGTATAGTGATAGTGATGAAGTTATCGATATAATGTGTAGAGTTCCTTCAAAAGAAACAGTTATATATCGAAGAGAAATAATGGAAGATTTTTTCTCTTCTAAAGATGATATTGTAAAAGTATATTATAAATTAGTAGATATTGTTTCACGATATAATGCGATTAATAATGCTAGTGAAAGAATAAAGAAAAGATTTCTAACTGTTTTTTATAATTTTAATTTGATTAAGTTTTTTAGTTATATAAGTGATTTTATTAATCAAAAAAACTATAAATCAATGTGCATGATTAAAATCAAAAATGATATTAATGAATATATAAATCACAATCAAAAGTTTATAGATGAAACAAATAAATTATATGAGGAGCTAGTTAAGGTTTTGAATTTAACATGTGAATATCATGATGGTTCACCTTATGTTACAATAGATAATGTGAACAAAGAAAACCTTGAAGATAAACTTTTAAGTATTTCTAATAAACTGAATATTAATATTGATAGAAACTTAAAAATAAGTTCAAGAAAAGAAATTAATGCTTATTTTCTTCTTGAGATATTAAAAGATAAAGAAACACTAAAGAATACTTTATTTAACTATTATGATAAATATAATAATAATTTAATCGACTTAAGTAAGTATGTTAAAGAACTTAAATATTATGTTTTAGTAAAGCTATTATTTGACACAGTTATTTCTTTAGATGTGCCTAAAGTAAAGTGTGAGTTTAATGATGAATTTACATCTTTTAAGGATGCATATGACATATCACTATGTACATCAAATATAAAAACTATTCCTAATGATTTTAATATTTCAGATAGTGAAAACGTCCAATTTATTCTAGGCGTTAATAGTGGAGGCAAAACTTGTTATTTGCGAAGTATAGGAATTAACTATATATTAGCTCTAACGACAGGTTATGCATTTGCCAAAGAAGCCAGTGTTATGGTAATGAAATATATAAATACTCATTTTCCTAACGAAGAAAACTATAAGGTTGGCGAAGGAAGATTAGTTGATGAAATAAACAGATTAAAAGTTATTGAAAATACCTTCTCAAGAGAAAGTATTTCATTTTTAAACGAAACATTTTCAAGCACAAGTGAGGAGAAAGCTTGTGATTTAACGTTTAATCTTCTTGAAAAGTGTGAAAAAACAAAAGCAAAAGTTTTATTTGTAACGCATCAATACAAAATATTTGATGAAATACACCAAACAAATATTGGATTCTTTACACCAGTAGTTACAGAAGGTTCAGAAAATGTGAGAACGTATAAAATCAAGAAAGTGGAAAAAAAGTTGTTGTCATATGTTAATGATATTTTGAAAAAATACGGATTAACAAAAGAACAACTATTGAAGAGGAAGAAAATATGAGAAGTTTATTAAATCTTGAAAATACAAAATATGGAAGTGTAGTTAATTCCATTCATGATTTACAGATTGATAGTATAGCTCGAATGGTTTTTTCAGATACTTCAAAAATGAATAAAATTATATCAATACTAGATAATATACTTTTAGATAAAGAAACCATAGAATATAGACAAAGTATTTTAAAAGATTTCTTATATAATAGAACAATTTATGTAACATTAATGAAAGAGTGTGTTAATCTCGAAAAATGTTATAGTGATTATGATGCTAACCGTTCGTATCGTTCTAAATTAAAATTAAAATCTGATATATCTATTGCTGATATCTCAACCTCACTTAGAGATTATGGATATACATTTCGTAAGTTAATTGAAATATATATGCGAATAGATGCAATGTTTAAAGATAATACACCTTCATCTAAAGGTTTAAAGAGTTATGCCGCCAATGTAAAGAAAAGAGTTACAAGTGAGGGAATATTAGAATTGCTTGAACTAATAGAACAAATAATTACCTCAGGACAAGCTTATAGTTATACAATTACACTTGATGATTATTTAGTCCCAATAAAAGTGAAATATATCATTTGTAATGGTAAATATGAGGGTGAAAAATTCACATTATTTAAGAAAAAGAATAATGCTAATAAAGTAGATTTAAATAATAAAATTATTGATGATTCTAAAAGAATAATGAATGATTCTTATAATCGTTCAGTTAGTATAATTGAGCAATTATTTGAGGCATTATTTGATGAAATTGGATTTATTACCAAAGAAATGGTATTTTTCGAATTTGGTATCAAGTTATATGATATATTTGGTGAAAGGAAAGAAGATATATGCTTTCCTGAAGTAAGTGATGGAAAAATATCAATTACTAATTCTAAGGATCCATATTTAATCACAAGATATTTCACTGAAGGATATGGTGATAAAATATACGGAAATGATATTAACTTGTCTAGTAGTAATAGTTGTTTAGTTATAGGTTCAAATAATACTGGCAAAACTGTCTTTTTAAGAACAATAGGTATCTTTCAAATATTTACCCAAAGTGGATTATTCCTTTCTTGCGATAAAGCTTATCTTCCAATTAAAAATCAAGTAGTATCGATTTTCTCTGGTGAAGAAAAAGATACAAATGTTGGAGGAAGATTTGAAAAAGAAGCAATTGATATAAAAGAAGTAATTGATAAAGTTGATGAAAATTCACTAGTGATTATTAATGAAATTTTTCAATCAACATTTGCTCTTGATGGTATGAATGCATTAGTCGATGTTTTAAGCTATTTTACAGATATAAATGTAAAATGGATTACTGTAACCCATTTGATTTCAAGGAATACAAATTTAGGTAATTTAGAGGAAACAGTTAAGATGTATGAAACAACTGGAAAAGATAATCGATATAAAATATTGGAGGTCAACAAATGAAAGTTAGAATAACTTTAGAAAATAAAAAATATATAGATGTGGAATTATATGAAGATATTGCACCAATTACTGTGAAAAACTTTATAAAACTTGCTAATGAAGGTTTTTATAATGGAACAATATTTCATAGAATAATTAAGGATTTTATGGTGCAAGGTGGAGGTTTTATAGTAGCTGATAATCAAATATCAAGAAAAGAAGCTGAAAATATAAAAGGTGAGTTTAAGAGTAATGGAGTAGAAAACAATCTTAAACATACATATGGTGTAATATCAATGGCGCGTGCAATGCCATACGATTCGGCATCATCACAATTCTTTATTTGTACAGGTGATTTTCCTCATCTAGATGGAGAATATGCTGCGTTTGGTAAAATAATTGGCGATGAAAGCAAGAAAACATTAAAAGAGTTAAATGACGCACCAACAAGATACGTAGAAGGGGGATTAGCCGATTTTCCTTATCCGATTATTCGTATTGAAACAATAGAGGTTCTATAAATGATTCTTCATGATCAACATATTCATTCTTCATTTTCAAACGATTCAAATGAACCATTAGAAAGTTATTATAAAATAGCTAGTGAAAAAGGAATCGATTATGTAATAACTTGTGAGCACTATGATCCTCATACTGTCGTCGATTCAACAACGTGGCATGCTGATTATAATAAATTAATAAAGCTACAAGAAGAGTACAAAGTAAAATACCCGAACGTAAAGTCACTTTTGGGAATTGAATTAGGATATCGACCTGAGTATTTAGAAGAAATGATAGAATATATTTCAAATTACCAATTTGACTTAATACAATTTAGTTTACATGATGATGGAAAAGTAGATTTCTTCTTTACTCCAGCATTTGAAAAAGATACGATAGGAATGACTAGATATTACCTAACAAGACTATACGAAGGGATGCAAGTATTTAAAGATTATGATGTTTTATCACATATTGATTTCGGATTTAAAACTGCAAGATGTATAAACAAAGAAATAAGAATTTCGATGTTCGAGGATATAATAAAAAAAATATTTAATTTAATAATTAAAGAAGGGAAAGCTTTCGAAGTAAATACAAAAGTTCAAGAAAAAATAAATGATGATGAGCATATAGAATACCTATTAAACCTCTACAGAAGTTTAGGTGGAGAAAGAGTAACTTTATCAAGTGATGCTCACGAGAAGGAAAGATATATGTCTAGTTTTCCAAAATATTTAAGTATAATAAAAAAGTGTGGCTTTAATGAACTTTGTTATTACATTAAACGAAAAGAGTATAGATATAAAATATGATTATAATAAACAACAAGAAATCAAGTTTTCATATATGTTATAGTAAAGATGCAGATGAATGTACAAGATATAGTGCAACTGAACTTCAAAAATACATTTATAAAAGTACAAAAGTATGTATTCCAGTTTTTTCTGATAAATGTGAACGTAGATCGGAAGAAATACATGTTGGATTAGCAAGAGATGATGCATTTAAAGATTTGTTCCTAAATTTAAGTGATGAAGCCTTTAAACTATTTAAAAGCAACCGTGATTATATAATAGTTGGTAAGACACCAAGAGGAACAATGTATGGTGTATATTATTTCTTGAATAAATATTTAGGTTTTAGATGTTTATCAAATGATACTGAGCTTTTAAAATACACTGATAATTTAGAAGTTTCTGATTCCGAAACTAAAGATTTTGATTTTGAATTTAGAGATGTATATTGGAATTTTGCATTTGATGGGAATTACGCTTCAAAAAACATGCTTAATAGCAGTTTAGCTGATCTATCGATACGAAAAGGTTCGCGAAGAAAATGGTATAACTTTCATCATAGTTTTGGAGATTTATTAAGTGCAAATGAATACTTTGAATCACATCCCGAATATTTCTCCCTTGTTGATGGTAAAAGAAAAAAAGAACATACAGAATTATGCTTATCAAATCCTGATGTTTATAAAATAGTATTAAAGAAATTAAACAAATGGATTGATGATAATCCAGATTGTGATGTTTTTTCAGTAGCTCAGGATGAGTGGATGGGTCATTTTGAGAAGATGGCTTGTGAATGCGAAAAATGCAAAGAAATTGATGAAAAGTATAAAAGTCAAAGTGGGTCAATAATAAATTTTGTTAATCGATTAGCAAATGATATAAAAGATAGTCATCCTAATGTGCTCTTACATACTTTTGCTTATCAATATTCTCGTAAACCACCGGTTGGAATAAAACCATGTGATAACGTGATTGTAAGACTTACAAACATAGAATGTTCATGGGCAAGGTCAATCGAAGAAGGAGCAAAACTTGATCCAAATGGAAGAAATGCACAATTCTTACACGACTTAATCGGATGGTCAAAAATTACAAAAAGATTATATATATGGGATTATGCTGTTAATTATCGAAATTATTTATTGCCATTTCCATGTCTTAGATCTATGTATAAAAATATTCTTTTATACAAAAAAATCGGAGTAAAAGGAGTACTTATGGAGGGAAACTTTTCGTTTGGAGGTGGAGGATATCTTGACGAATTAAAAGCATATGTGGCTTCTCGCCTTTTGACTTTTGATAATAGAAGTTTAGATGAAATTGTAAAAGAATTTTGTGATGGGTATTATGGACAGGCATCAAAATATGTTATCGAATACATCAATTTGTTTGAAGATAATATAAAAGGAGACTTGTGGTTATATGATGATGCGGATTCGGAAATGTTTACAGATGATCTTGAAGAAAAAGCAAGAGTAATTATAAACAATGCCTTAAGTAGTGTTTCTAATGGAACAAAAGAATATAAACACGTTTTAACACTTTATTTATCATATTTGTATTTACACACAGTTCGTTTAAGTTTAGATGAAAAAAATAGAGATGAAGAAGTTAATAAATTATTCTCACTAATAAAAGAATTAGGAGTTACAGAAATATTTGAACGTACAAGTCTTGAGTTTTCGGAAAATGTAGTTCGAAAAAGCAGATACTGTAAAGATAGAGAGAATTGGTACTCTCTTTATTACATAATGAAATAATTGAATAAAAACACTTTAAAAATAATAAAATTTATTATATAATATAATAAACGCAAATAATGAAGGTGATAATATGCATAAGAAATTAAATCTAAACTTTGACTGGTATTTTACTTCCGAATTTAAAGATTGTCATTTAACAGACTATAATAAATTTGAAGGTTTTGAGGTTGTAAATATTCCTCATACGATTTATACTACGCCTTTAAGCAATTTCGATGAAAAAGAATTCTTTAGAAACGCTTGTTATAAAAAGGAAATTAAGGTAAAAAAAGAATATGAAGGCAAAGACATAAATATTGTTTTTGAAGGAGTAGGTCATAAATCTACTATTTATGTAAATGATGATTTTGTTGTCATTCATAGCGGTGGTTATGATGAATTTAAAGTAAATATTAGTGATTATCTTAAATACGGTCAAACAAATATTATCACTGTTGTTGTAAATGCGTTAGAAAATGAAAATATTCCTCCTTTTGGTAATTTCCTTGATAGTTTAGCATATGGAGGGATTTACAGGGATGTCTATTTAGAGATTACCGATAAAGAAAAAATTGACGACTTCTTTATAAGAACACCTAATACTAATGACTCCATTACTGCCTATTGTGATATCACAGTCACATATACACCAGTAGAAATTGTTCTGACAGTTTATGATGGCGAAAACACTTTATCAGTTAACAAGTACAATGTTAATCGTGAAAAAGAGACATTAGATTTTGATGTAAAAAACAAGGAAAACTGGACACCTGAAAATCCAAAGCTATATAATATTAATATTAAAATGTTTCAAGAGAAAAAACTTCTTGATGAAGTAAATGGACGTTTTGGATTTAGGGAGATATCAGCAGAAAAAGATGGATTCTATTTAAATGGTAAGAAAATAACTTTAATAGGCTTAAATAGACATGGATCATATCCATATCAAGGAATAGCTGTTACTAAATCAATGGAATATAAAGATGCTGATATTCTAAAAACAGAACTCGGAGTAAACTGTGTAAGATCTGCACATATTCCTTTTTCAAGAAACTTTCTTGATGCTTGCGATGAAAAAGGAATTCTCGTAATCGAAGAAATACCGGGATGGAATCACTTTGGAAATGAAGAATTTCACAAAAACACTAAACAAAATATTAAAAGTATGATTCTAAGAGATCGTAACCATCCATCAATTATTATGTGGAGTGTGCGTGTAAGCGGTGCAGTTGATAATTTTAAGCTCTTTAATGATACAAATGAAATTGCGAAGAGCTTAGATCCTACAAGATTAACATTTGGTGCTAAATCAATAAAAAATGGTGATATTGTGGAAGATGTATATGGATATAATTTCTATCAAGATATATACAAGAAAATTAATATCAAACCGAAGAGACCTAATTTTATGATTGCTGAACATACAGGTCATATGTTTCCAACAAAAATATATGATGACGAAAGCAAGCGATTAAAACAAGCTCTAACACATCTAAAATGCATAGATTACACTTTAGGTAATGAAAATATCTTTGGAACTATAGGTTATTCTATGACAGATTATAATACACATGCTAATTTTGGAAGTTCAGATAAAATATGCTATTCAGGTGTCTTAGATATGTTTAGAAATCCTAAATATGCCCAAAGCGCGTACCAGTCACAATGTAATGATAATACTGTTATGCAGTTAGCGTCAAGTGGTTCACGTGGGGATTACTTAAATTCTAAAATGGATGAAATGTATATATTTACTAACTGTGAATATGTAAAAATGTTTAAAAATGATTCTTTTGTGGAAACATTTTATCCTGATGTTAAGGAGTTTCCAAATTTACCTCATGCACCAATAAAAATAAATGACCCTATCGGCCAAGTTTTAGAACGCCAAGAAAAAATGAGTGTTAAACACTCAGAAAAGCTAAAGAAAATAATGCGTAGAGCAATAAAAAATAATTATAAATTGTCAATTATAGATGATTTAATGGTAATTAGAATTCTCCATAAATATGGTCACAAGAAAACATATATATATGAACTATTTAGAAAATATATTATCGGAGAAGTTAATGAAAATGTAAGTTATCGTTTTGATGGCTATACGAATGAAAATGTTGTAAAAAGTATAACATTAAGTGATATCAAAAAAGTAAATTATAAATTTGTTTTAGATAATGAAAAATTAATTGTCAAAGATACATATGAAATGACAAGAGGTCGTATAATAGCTTTAGATCAAAATGGAAATGTTATACCTTATGTATATGGAGGAATAAATGTTACTGTAACTGGTGGGTTAGATTTAATTGGTCCAAAAACAATCTCTTTCTTAGGTGGTTACGCAACGTTTTATGTGAAAACTAATCAAAAGAGTAATGAAGGATTAATAAAAGTTACATCAGATGATATAAACATAGAAACAACAGTAGATATTGAAATAATGTAGTTAAAATAAAATTATAAATAAAAATGGTCAACTAGCACTTTGAAAATAAGTGTTAATTGACCTTTTATTTATTTTGTTAGATTGTTATATAATGCTTTAATAGTATTTTCAAAATCTTTATTTGAAACACCAACAATAATAGTAAGTTCTTGTGATCCTTGAGCAATCATTTTAATATTTATATTGTTATTACCAACAATACCAAATATTTTTCCAGAAATACCAGGTTTATCGACCATATTTCTACCAACAACAGCTATCAATGCAATATCCTCATCAATAGAAATATCACTAACGTTGTCAAGTTTCTTTATTTCTGTTAATAAATCATATTTAATCTTTTCAATGTCTTTGCTCTCAACAACACAACTGAATGTATCAATTCCTGTTGGGATATGTTCGATATTAACTTTAAATAAGTCAAACACTTTTAAGACATCAAGTAAAGTCTTAAGCTTAGAAGAAGTTGTTGACTTAGTTATAGTAAATGATGTAAAGTGTTTTTTGCCCGAAATACCAGTAATGAGTTGAGATTTATCTGCACAATTGTCAGATATAATAGTACCTTCATCATTTGGCCTATTTGTGTTAAGAATTCTAATAGGGATATTATTCTTTTGAACCGGAAAAACTGTTTCTTCGTGAAGAACATTTGCACCCATGTATGATAATTCGCGAAGTTCTTCGTAAGAAATTTCTTTGATTATTTTAGCATTATCAATTATTTTTGGATCAGCCATAAGGATACCAGAAACATCAGTCCAATTTTCATAATAATCAGCATTTAAAGCACTAGAAATAATTGCTCCAGATATATCAGATCCACCTCTTGAGAAAGTTTTAATTTCACCATTCAAATATGAGCCATAAAACCCAGGAATCACTAAATGAGTTTCGTTTTCATAGGCATTTTTTATGAGTTCGTAAGACTTATCATAATTTACTTTACCATCATAATTAAATTTAATTAAGTCTTTGCTATCAACGAAAGAAAAACCTAAGTATATAGCCATTAGTTTAGCTGTTATATATTCACCACGACTAACTAAAAAATCTTCAGAAATATCCTTATGTAACATTTTTTTTAATTCTTCAAATTCTTTGTCTAAGTCAAAAGAAATACCTAAATCATCACGAACGTTTGTAAAACGTGTCTTAATTAAGTCGAAGATATTATCGTAAGGAACATTATATTTTAGATGTGCATGTAAAAGGTATAACAAATCGGTTATTTTGCTATCTCCTTTTTCTTTTTTTCCAAGAGCTGAAACAATTACAACATTACGATAAGGATTACTTTCAATAATGTTTTTAACCTTTTTAAATTGTGTGCTATTAGCAACAGATGAGCCACCAAACTTAGATACAACTAGCATATATATTCCTCCTTTTAGTTAAATTTACTATTATTATACCTTTTTTATATAATCTATGCAAGAAAAAGAATATTAGAGTTTCTAAAAGCATATTATCAAATAGGTGATATTATGAAATTTCATATTGTTAGAAATGGTGAGACATTAGAAAAAATAATGTTTTTATATCAAGTTAAAGAAGACGAGTTAAAAGAAGCAAATAGACATATAAAGAATTTTAAAAGTTTAATTCCTGGTAGTAAGCTTAGAATTCCAATTATAAGTGAAGCAATTGATAATGATGTTTTAGAAATGGAGCCATTTGTGGAAGATTATTATCCAAAAGAAATTGAAGAAAAAGAAGATGTTAAAGAATTAAAGATGGAAGAAGAAATTAGATTGACAGATAAAGATGAAATAGATAACAAAGATGAAATAATATTAGAGGAGAATAAGAAAGAAGAACATGATGACAAAGAGGAAATATTATTAGGAGAGAATAAGAAAGAGGACAAAAACATAGAAAAAACAAATAAAAAAAAGGATAATAAACAGCATAGACTGAGTTATTATCCATATTATTACTATGATCCTTATACAAGAAGATACTATGTATATTATTATCCATATTATATTTAATTATTTAAAAAGGATTCTTCCAAGAATAGGACGTTTACTCTTTACAATTGCATTTTGAGGGCAAACCTCAGCACAGCACCAGCAGCGGATACATTTAGATTGTTTAAGAGAAGGATAATTCTTAGGAACAATTGTCATAGTATGTGGTGGACATATTTTAGCACATTCACCACATTTTATACATTTTGATTTATCAATTATAGGATGCTCAAGAAGAATATTACGAAAAATTGGATGTTTAATTAAGCGAAGGCCTTTTCCGCCAAGAGAATCTTTTGGGGCTTCAAAAGAAACATCTTCAAAACAATTTAAAGAATCTCCTATAATGTTTAGTTCATTGATATTTGTGTAGCCTCTTTCAGAAGCTACTTTTGTTAATATCAAATTATCCGGATTAAGTTTAACAAGTTTACAAGCAACATAATCAATAAGGCAAGCATCAGTAGAACCTAAAAGCGCGTAAGCATTCTTAGGTCTCCCCCCTGATGATGGTCCTTCACCTTCTAAACCTAAAATTCCATCAGTAAAATTCAAAATGTTTTTGTTTTTGAATGACTCAAGAAGGGCGCCATACAAATCATTAAAGGCATTACTGAAAGAAAGAGGGTTACTAGCCTTTACATGCCATCCTGCTTTGTTTAATCCGTAAATTAGTCCAAAGTAATTTTTTTGGGCTCCAGTCATATATGTTAGTGTGTGAGTCTTAAGTTTTGCAAGGTTAATTAATGTATCACATTCTATTATTTCTCTTGAAACTTCAAAATCAGAATATATACTTGGATTACTATTAGAAATAGTAATAACATCTTTACCATTAAGAATTTTGAGGTTATATTTTTCAATTACATCATATATGCCATTTTTCTTTAAAGTAAAAGTAATATCTTTAGTTGCTGGATTATCACCAATAATAATATTGCTTGTGATTTTAAGTACTTCTTTTACAATGCATTCAATAAAAGCAGGATGTGTAGTTATTCCCATTTCCTTTGGAAAAGGACCAACACAATTCAACTTTATAAATACTTTACTATCTTTTTTTATGTATTTATCAAGGCCTCCTAGCAGATTTAGTAGTTGATTAACTTTTGTTTCTAACATATTTATATCATAAGATTCACATCTTAATAAAGCAACATTAGCCATAATTTGTCTCCTTTAAAAAATTTATAAAATAATTATAACATAACATATGAAAAAATCAAACAATAAACTATTCACAATTTATAATAATTGTAGTATAATTATATGTGTGAACATAGAGGTTGGTGAAAAATGAAAAAAAGATTACTATTAGTAATGATGTTGATAGTCATAGTTGCGTTACTTATTCATAGCACATTGACACTTAATGCTAACAAAGCATTGTCAGATAGTAAGAATGCAAGCTATGAAATGACAGAAACAACAAAAAGTTTTACAACAGAGTATACAAGTTATAAAACAGATTTAGGAACGACTACATATAATGGTAATACGTATAAACAAAGAGTTCATGTTTTCTTTCAAAAACAAACAAAAAATAGCAAAATTGTTACATGGGCTGTTCAAAGCGATGCGGGTAAACTAAGCAGAGTTCCTGTTAGTGCAATTTGTGCAAACTATGAATTATTGCATCCAGGATGGAAGGTTGTTGGAGCTATAAATGCAGACCAGTACACAACTGGATTTGGCGATAATATTGGTGCTAAAGGGAAAGATTATTATTACCCTCAACCATATTATTCAATGATTGCTGATGGTGAAGGTTGGTTTACGATGACAGGATTACCAGCAATGGCCCAAAATATCCTAGGATTCTTACAAGATGGGTCAGAAAATCCACTAATCAGTGGTAGTTCAAATATTATAAATGGTAATATAAAGTTTAGTGGAATGTATCTTTATATACTAGATAATAATGGTAATAGATTAGAAAAATTCCAAGTAAATAAGTTTAATGAGTCACCAAGAGAACTTGAGACAGCAGTATGGTCAAGTCATTACAACGAAAAGGAAGAATTTCCAGATATGACTATATCTAGTCTGAATAATATATATGTTGTGAAAAGAGCTGAAAGAGCAATTGCTAATAATTCTATTGATTACCAATACAAAGATAAAAATGGTTATGATGCTTTTTTTGGTAAAGGAATAATATCTGAAGTAACTAGCAAAGCTACCTTCGGTTATGGAGCGTTTGCTGTAGAGACAAATGATGAATATTTGCGAAGTAAACTAACAAAAGGAACGAGAATAATGGTCCAATACGAATTGGAAGGAAAATTTGCAAACGTTGAATCAGCAATTGGATATCACACAATACATAGAATGAATGGAGTGGATATTCCTAGTAGTGGATCGTATAATACTAGCAAATATACTCGTTCAATAGTTGGTAGAACTAGTGATGGTAAAATATTCCTAATGGCTGTTGACCAAACAAATTATTCAGGAATGAACTGGGAAGAAATAGATGCATGTCTTAAGTATTATGATGTTGATGAAGCTTACCAAATGGATGGAGGAGGCTCAACAACGGCAGTCATTAAGGAAAACGATAAGTTTATAGTCGTAAACACGCCAAGAGATGGAGCGCCAAGAAGTATACTAAATGCCTTGTTGCTTGTGGAAAAAGATGAAACAGTGGAAACAAAAATTCAGAAAATGATCAATCGTAAAAATATTTATGTTAAAAGAGTAAAAAAAGAAGATGAATAATATTCAGGGCATGGTGAAATTCCAGACCGGTGGTAAAGTCCACGAGTGAAAACTGAAATGGTGAAATTCCATTACCGATAGTTAAAGTCTAGATGAAAGAATATAAATGCCCGTAGTGGGCATTTTTTTATGAGGTGAGTAAAATGAATGAAAAAAAATTAAAAACAAAAAAAATAGTTAGTTTAGGTGTATTTTCTGCACTTTCGTTAGTATTATATTATTTACGATTTCCACTACCAATGTTTCCAAGTTTCTTAGAAATACAATTCTCAATGCTTCCACTTATTATTGGCGGATTCTGCTATGGATTTGGTTTTTCAGCGATTGCTCTTGTAATTAAAACAATAATAGCTGTGGCAATTTCCTTTGGTAACTCAATAGCAGTCGGTGAGTTTGCTGATCTTACAATTGGATTAGTTGTGCTTTTAGTTGTAACAACAATATATAGTAAAAACAAAACTAAAAAAACAGCAATAATTTCGTTAGTAACTGGTGTAGTTACATGGGTATTAATATCGGCCCTTATAAATTATTTTATCCTAATACCAATATATATAAAACTATTTTTCAAAGGTGATATCAATAGTTTTATAGGTGCCATATCTATTATTCCTAATGTTACAACAGAAAATTACAAAATCAAATATGTGCTATTAGGTGCAATACCATTTAATACGATATTATCAACAATTGTTTCATTAATAACATTTGTTTCATATAAGAAAATATCAAGATTTCTGAAAAAAGAACCAGAAGACACAAATGAATCATTGACTAATGAGTAAAATAATAGTATAATAAACATAAATAAAAGAGGTATACTATGAGTAAAAAGAAAACCGCTGTAAGATTATCACCTGTTAAGGTTATTTTACCAATATTCGCACTTGTAATTTTATTTGTTGTAGTGCTTGCAATTATAAATTGTAGTACAAAAGCAAAGACATATGAGTGTACTAAATTTGAACAAGTTGTAAGTACAACTTCAGGAGAAATTACTGATAATTTACTAGATTTAACATATAGTTATTATAAATTAACTATGAAGAGAAACAAAACTTTTGTTTTAGAATATAAGTTAAAAAAGAATGATAAAGTTGAAACTTATGAAGGTACATATAAAGTCGAAGGTGATACATACTATTTAAGTTATAAAGCTAATAGAGAAGAGCCTTCTACATGTATCTATAAACTAAAAGATAATGTACTTAGTAGAGATCAATTTGTTTCTATAAACGACAAAAATGGAAGAAGTGAGTTTAGAGGAACAATAAAACAAGAATTTAAGCTTGTTACAGATTAGTTAAAAATGAGGCCAATCTAGTTGGCCTTTTCTCATATTTCGATAAGTTTATTAAAATATTATAATAAAATTTTGGTAAGTGATTGCTTTTTTTGCAAAAATATGTTATCTTATATAAGTTAACAAAGGGGAGTAGCAATTATATTTCATTCGTCAGCACGGTTAATCCCGGATGTAATAGTCAATTTTGATATGCAAGACCTTTGTAAAATTAAAAAAAGGAGAAATTTACATGGATTTTTTATTAGAAGGAATCAAAGCTATTACTTGGCAACAAGTAGTTATGTATGTAGTTGGAATTGTTTTAATTTATCTTGCTATCAAAAAAGATTTAGAGCCTGCATTACTTCTTCCAATGGGCTTTGGAGCTATTTTGGTTAACTTGCCTTTGTCAGGAGTTATTGACCAAATAGTAGGTACTGACGCAGAAGGAAATCAAATAATTGCCAAAGGAGCTATTCAGTGGCTATTTGAAACAGGAATTGATGTTTCGGAAATATTTCCACTACTCCTATTCATTGGAATCGGTGCAATGATGGACTTTGGACCATTACTTTCAAATCCTAAACTAATTTTTGTTGGGGCAGCAGCGCAATTTGGTATTTTCGTAACAATTTGCTTAGCAACTGTTTTTGGATTTGATATTAAAGATGCAGCAAGTATAGGCATTATAGGAGCAGCAGATGGACCTACATCTATTTTAGTTGCTCAAAAGTTAAATAGTTCTTACTTGGGAGCAATTATCGTTGCTGCATATTGTTATATGGCTCTTGTTCCATTGATTCAACCCGCTGTAATAAAATTAGTAACAACAAAAGATGAAAGAAAGATAAGAATGGAGTATAATCCGCAAAGTGTTTCTAAAACAACAAAGATTATATTTCCGATAGCAGTTACAATAATTGCTGGCTTGATTGCCCCTGCTTCTGTTTCACTAGTAGGTTTTCTAATGTTTGGTAACTTAGTCAAGGAATGTGGCGTTTTAGAATCTTTATCAGAAACTGCTAGTAAAGTACTATCTAATTTAGTCACATTGTTATTAGGCTTAACAGTTGCATTTAGTATGAAAGCTGATGCTTTTGTAACATGGAAAACATTATTGGTTATCACTTTAGGATTGTTTGCATTTGTATTTGATACAATTGGTGGTGTAATTTTCTGTAAGTTCTTGAATTTATTCTCAAAAAAGAAAATAAATCCAATGGTAGGTGCAGCTGGAATTTCCGCTTTCCCTATGGCATCACGAGTAGTTCAAAAATTAGGTATAAAAGAAGATCCACAAAACCATTTATTAATGCATGCATCTAGTGCAAATATATCTGGACAAATTGCGTCTGTTATTGCTGGTGGCGTAATTTTAGGATTGCTTTAGGAGGTAACTTATGTTTTTATATAAATGGTCTGAAGCAAAAGAAAATTTAATAGAAGCTCTTAATATTGGTTGGAAAGGAATTTTAGCTCTTTTCCTTGGAATGGCAATTATATTTATTTTAATTTTTATATTAAATAAAATCACAAATAAAAAAGCAAAATAAGCACTGGAGATTTTTCAGTGCTTTTTTCTTACAAATAAGGCAAAATCAAAAATAATTAACTTATTTTTTAAAAAGTCTTGAGTAAAAGCATAAATTATGCTATAATAAACCTAAATGCATTTTAAAATGTAATATTATGGAGGAATTTAAAATGGCTAAAAAAGTTTTTCAATCTATGGATGGAAATCAAGCAGCTGCATGGGGTGCATATGCATTTACTGAAGTAGCTGGAATTTACCCAATTACTCCTTCTTCACCTATGGCAGAATACGTAGATGAGTGGGCAGCAAAAGGACAAAAAAATTTATTTGGTGTTCCTGTAAAGGTTGTTGAAATGCAATCTGAAGCTGGAGCAGCTGGTACAGTACACGGATCTTTACAAGCAGGTGCATTAACTACAACATTTACTGCATCTCAAGGATTATTATTAAAGATTCCTAATATGTACAAAATAGCTGGTGAGTTACTTCCAGGCGTTATCCATGTTTCTGCTCGTAGTTTAGCAGCACAAGCATTATCAATTTTTGGTGATCATCAAGACGTTATGGCTTGCCGTCAAACTGGTTTTGCTATGCTTTGCTCAGCAAGTGTTCAAGAAGTTATGGATTTAGCTGGTGTTGCACACTTAAGTGCTATTAAATCAAGTGTACCATTTATGCATTTCTTTGATGGTTTCAGAACATCTCATGAAATCCAAAAAGTTGAAGTAATGCCTTATGAAGTATTTGATAGATTACTAGATCGTGAAGCAGTTAAAAAATTTAGAGATAGAGCATTAAGTCCTAATAAACCTGTAACTAGAGGATCAGCTCAAAATGATGATGTTTACTTCCAAACTCGTGAAGTTCAAAATAGATATTACGATGCAGTTCCAGATATCGTTAATGCATATATGGAAGAAATTTCTAAAGAAACTGGTCGTACATATGCTCCATTTGTATATTATGGTGCTGAAGATGCAACAGATGTAATCGTTGCTATGGGTAGTGTATGTGAAACTACAAAAGAAGTTATTGACTATCTAAGAAAAGAAGGACGTAAAGTTGGTTTACTTGAAGTTCATCTATACAGACCATTTAGTACAAAATATATGCTTAAAGTTTTACCAAAGACAGTTAAGAGAATTGCTGTACTTGATCGTACAAAAGAACCTGGATCAATTGGTGAACCATTATATCTAGACGTTAGAGCAGCATTCTATGGTGAAAAAGATGCACCACTTATCATCGGTGGACGTTATGGACTATCTAGTAAAGATACAACTCCAGGACAAATTTTAGCTGTTTATGATAATTTAGCAGGCGAACAAAAAGATCATTTCACAGTAGGTATCGTTGATGATGTTACTCATTTATCTTTACCTGTAACAAAAGAAATTCATACATCTAGTGAAGGCACTAGTGAATTAATATTCTTCGGATTAGGTAGTGATGGAACTGTTGGTGCTAACAAGAGTACAATTAAATTAATTGGTGATAATACAGATTATTATGCACAAGCTTACTTTGCATATGATTCTAAAAAATCTGGTGGTGTTACAAGATCTCATTTAAGATTTGGTAAATCTCCAATTAGATCTCCATATCTAGTTCAAGCTGCAGGATTTATTTCATGCTCATTAGATACATATTGTGAGAAATATGATATGTTAAAGACACTAAAAGATGGTGGAACATTCTTACTTAACACAGTTAAGAAAGGTGACGAGTTAATCGAATTCTTACCAAATTCATTTAAGAAAGCTTTAGCTGAAAAACATGCAAAATTCTATATTATTGATGCTGTTGACTTAGCAAGAGAAATTGGTTTAGGAAATCGTACTAATACAATTATGCAATCTGCATTCTTCAAGCTTAATGAACAAATTATGCCTTATGAAGAAGCAAAAGATTTAATGAAGAAATATGCATATAAAGCATATATTAAGAAAGGTCAAAATATTGTTGACTTAAATTACAACGCAATCGATAAAGGTGCTGAAGGCTTAGTTGAAGTTAAAGTTGATCCAGAATGGGCTAACCTTGTTCCTGAAAAGACTGTAGAAAGAGACGATTTACCAGAATTCGTTAAGAAAATCGCTGAACCTGTTAATGCTATTAAAGGTTATGATTTACCAGTTTCTACATTCTTAGGATTCGAAGATGGTACTATGACAAATGGTTCTGCTGCCTATGAAAAACGTTACATCGCTCAATTCGTTCCTGTATGGAATAAAGAAAATTGTATTCAATGTAACCAATGTTCATTTGCATGTCCTCATGCCGTTATCCGTCCATTCTTAGTAACTCCTGAAGAAGAAGCAAATGCTCCTAAAGAAGCTGAATACTTAGCACCAATTGGAAAAGGCTTAGAAGGATTAAAATATACAATGCAAATTTCTGTAGCTGATTGTACAGGTTGTGAAGTTTGTGTTAATACTTGCCCAGGTAAGAAAGGCAATAAAGCCTTAACAATGGTTCCAATCGATGAAGTAATTAAAGAAAATAAAGATAAAACAGCTAACTACTTCTTAGATCATGTAACATATAAGACAGATTTAGTTGATATTACTGCAAATGCTAAAAACTCACAATTTGCTCAACCATTATTTGAATTTAGTGGCGCATGTGGTGGATGTGGTGAAACTCCATATGTTAAATTAATCACACAATTATTTGGTGATAGAATGATCGTTGCTAATGCAACAGGATGTTCATCAATTTATGGTGGATCATTCCCAGCTACTCCATATACAACAAACAAAGAAGGTCATGGACCAGCATGGGCTAACTCATTATTCGAAGACAACGCTGAATTTGGATATGGTATGAGAATGGCTTGTGAAACAATCAGAAATAGATTAGGCGTTTTAATGGAAGAATACATCGAAAAAGAAAACGCAAATGAAGAATTAAAAGGCTTATTCAAAGAATGGCTTGAAAACCGTAAGAGTGGAGATATTACAAAAGCATTAGCTAAGAAGATTATTCCATTACTTAAAGGACAAGAAGACGAAACATTAAAGAAAATTGATGAATTAAAAGATTATATCGTTAAGAGAAGTCAATGGATCTTTGGTGGAGACGGATGGGCATATGATATTGGTTATGGTGGCTTAGACCATGTAATAGCTAATCAAGAAGATGTCAATATTTTAGTTGTAGATACAGAAGTTTACTCAAATACAGGTGGACAATCTTCTAAGTCTTCTCCAACTGCTTCAATTGCAAAATTCACAGCAAGTGGAAAGACTGGTAAGAAGAAAGACTTAGCAGCAATCGCTATGAGTTATGGACATGTATACGTTGCCGCAATCGCTCATGGTGCTTCTCAAGCACAAATGCTTAAAGCTATCAAAGAAGCAGAAAGCTATGATGGTCCATCAATCATTATCGCTTACGCTCCATGTATTAACCACGGCTTAAAAGCAGGTATGGGAAAAGCACAAGAACAAGCTAAACTAGCTGTTGAATGTGGATATTGGGTAACATTCAGATTTGATCCAAGACGTGCTCAAGAAGGATTAAATCCATTCCAAGTTGACTCTAAAGCACCAGACTGGGATAAATATGAAGAACATCTATTAACTGAAAACAGATATGCACAATTAAGAAGAATTAATCCAGAAAAAGCTGATTTACTTCTTGAACTTAACAAGAAAGAAGCTCAAAGAAGATATACTATGTATCAAAGATATTTAGCAATGGATTATTCAAAAAATGAATAAATAATAACTAATAAGGTTATGTTTAAGGATACATTTAGTATCATTAACATAACCTTTTTTAAAACTGTAATATTGATATTTTTAATAATGTTTGGTATAATGAAACAAGGAGGAAAACAATGAAAATATTAAAAACTCTTTATATATGTGAATTAATTTTTTGTATAGTTTCATGTTTTTTGTGTGGAGCTGAATGGATAGAAATATCATTTTCGAACATTTTATCAACGTACTATGCATATTTTTATCTATTTGTTGCCATAGTATTGATTTGGGTCGAATACATATGTACTAAAAAGATAAGTAAAGAGATATACGTAACTATCGGATTTATCTTTGTTTCACTTATGTATCTTAAGAATATCTTTGCAGTAAATAAAAGTTGTTTTGTTTTAAATATCTTTTGTATTATAAATAATATATGTGAATTATCGATGATAAAAAACAAAAAAGGGACAATCAATTTTCCATTTTTATCATATGAAGAACAAAGAGAGCAATCATTAAATTATCTAAGATTTATACTTAGTTTAGTTATAATTCCTTATATGCTAACCATAGCGGGTCTAAAAGTAAGCTATGCTATTCTTTGCAATATTCCATATGTATTGATTTTATTATTTAATAGCATAAAAAAATCGAAAAAGAACGAATTAAATAAGTTATTACAAGAAGTAAATAGCAAAGCAATGTATAAAGATTTTGAAACAAAAATTAATGAAATTCTAAAAAGAGATTTAGAAACAGAAACAGTGATTTATATATTAATAATAAAGGCAGGTCTCTTACTAAATTATGATCAATTGAAGGGAATGGAATTATATAAGTCGATAAGATATCCTCATAATAAAAATAATCAATTTTTATATAACATTTTATCAATAGCATATGCAGAAAAAGAAAATAACTATGCCATGTGTCATGAGATTCTTAATAAGATGAATAAAACAGTTTTTAATAAAAAAATAGTTTCAAAGTTAGAAAAAGAAATACTTATACGAGAAACTTTTGATACAATTGATGAAATAGAAAAAGAATTTCCTATAAACACAGAATATAAATTACAAAATATAGATAATGCAAGTTTACTAGCTATTTATTATGAAAAGCAGAAAAACAAAGAAAAAGCGATTTATTACGCAAATTATGTTTTGTCTCAAAAAACAGATATGGAAGAATACTATAGTTTAGGCAATAAAGTGATAGAAGAAAGCAAAAATTATTAAAAATAATATTCACTGAGATGGTGAATATTTTTTTTAATGATACAAACTTGTATATTTTGTTTAAAAAACAAAAGAAATAGTGTATAATAAAAACAAAGGATAAAAAAATTATGCGATGTATATTTTGTGATTCTAAAAATTTAAGTCTTAATGAAAATATTTGTTATTGTAATAGTTGTCATAAAACAATGATTAAAGACAAAGCTCATAAATATTCTTTATCATTAAATGATAAAAAAAGTGTAAAAAGTTATCGTGAAGAGTTAGACAAGGCAATCAAAATGAACTTGCAAAAAGAAATAATTGCTTCATCAAAAAAAATATTAGAGATTATCCCTAATGATACGATAGCTTATATTTGGTTATGGGCTTTAAAAAAGGATAGATATAATGATAAATATACTAACTTTTTAAAGAGAATACCTATTATCGCAACAAGAGAAGAAGTAGATGAAGTTATAGATGTAATCATCGATAATGCCTATTTTTGTGAAGTAAAACCTATAACTAATATAATCAAAAGAATGAAATTAAATCAAGATTATATTAATCAATTAAATGATAGAATTTATAATTTAGGTATGAAAACAAGAATGGATTATTTATATCCACGTTGCTACAGTTTACTCAAAAGTGAAGATGATGAAATAGAAGACTTAAGAGGATATATCTATTTAGCCGAATATTTAAGTTATAATGGTAATGATATTCACTATGAAAATATAAATAAAAATCTAGAATTAACAAACATTATTAATGACTGTGATAAACCAATTGATCTTAATGAGGATATAAATAGAAATTGTAATAAAAAAATGGATGAGTATTTAAAAGGAATAAACTTTAATGCCAATAACTCACTCTTTGAGATAATTGATTATGAAAATAATCTTGTTAGCTTTGGATCGTTTCCCAAAACAATAAAAGAAGATTACGTAGAAATAGAAGAAATTAATGGCGAATATATAGGTAGTGATAATGCAAAATACGTAAGGAAAAGGTGCGTACTGCCAAGTAGTAAATATACTTCTTATTTTAGTGATGGAAGTGTATATACAAATGGAAAGAGATATTTTCGAATCGAACCTATAAAGTGGCAAATGATTGACTTTAAAGATAATATGGTATGTTTGCTTGCAAATGATATCATTGATGTAAACATTTATTCGCTTTTTGAAGATAATTTTGAAAATTCTAATATTTATAACTATTTAAACAATACATTCTTAAATACTGCCTTTTCAGAAAAACAAAAAGAAATAATAAAAGGGGATGTGAGATTATTAAATGGTGAAGAAATAGATTTAATAAAGAAAAAATATCCTTTAGGTATTATGAAATTAATGCTTGATAAGAAACTGACTGACTATGCAGCATCTAATAAAATTGATTGCTTATCAAAAAATTATTGGATAGATTGTGAAAGGTTTAATCTCTTAACACTAGGTATTGTCAAGACTATTGAATACACACATGCCCAAAGAGGCGTAGTCCCTATGATATGGATAAAAATTAGATAAGATATATAAAGGAGACAAAAATGAAAGATAAGAATTGGACATATATATTTTTAGGATCTTATCCTCAAACTTTAAAAGCCGAAAATGTGAAAATAGTATCTGATATAGCTAATGAGAAAGGGTACTATAAAGGCTCGGATGGAAATTTGTATGCAAAACAAATAGGTGCTCCCTATGAAGAAGGATTAAGATTTAAAAATGGAGAAGAAATTGAAGAGAATAAAGTTTACTACTTTAAAGTTGAACCAATAAAGTGGATGGTATTACAAAAAGAAGAAGATGATATGTTTTTATTGTGTGATCAGATAATAGACATTAACATATTTGATTTAAAAACAAATGATTACAAAGAATCTTCAGTTAGAAAATATTTAAATGATGAATTTATTAACAAAGCATTTACACCTGAAGAAAAACAAAAAATAAAAGAAACATTAATAAAAATAGATGAATCAACACTTGAAGAAGATTCAGAAATTAATACAAAGGAAAAATGCATAGATAAAGTGTTCTTATTAAGTTTAGAAGATATAAAGAACCAAGATTTAGGATTTGATAATAACGAGAGATTTTCAATATCAAGGCAAAAACAAGGAAGTGATTACTCTCTAGCAAAGGGAATGTGTGAGTTTTGTGATAAAGGCTGGTACTATTTACGAACAAGTATTATAGGAGAAAAAACTTCGGTAAATTATGTTTACTTTGATGGTAATATTGGAATAATCGATGTTTATTATAAAGATGGAGGCATTGCCCCTGCAATTCATATAAAGGTAAATTAAAATAATGAAAACAATATACAAGTATTACAAAGAAAATGGTGAAAGTTATATAGAATTTGGTTCTTTCCCTCAAGATGTGAAAAGAAATCGTAAAGAGTTAGAGTGTAGGGATGGTTTCTATTATGATGAATCAAATACAAAATATGTAAAATTAAAAGATAAGTTTTATGCTTATAAACCTATAAAGTGGAAAGTTCTTTTAAAGGATGAGGATACACTTTTATTGATAACTGATAAAGTTATTGATGTTTGTACATATGGTATAAAAAATGATTATGAAGATTCCTCTATAAGAGAATTTCTAACAAATGATTTTTATAATAATGCATTTAATTTTCTTGAAAAATTAATGATCGTTGATAAAGAAAAAATCTCAGAAAAAGAAACTGACAAAGTTTTCCTTTTGTCTAGTACAGAAATGAAAGATTATAGGTTAGGCTTTGCAAATACTAATGGACCAGATATAAAAAGAGCAAAAGAGGCAACTAGTTATGCTAAAGCAAAAAATGTTACAGTGTATAAAAAGAGTGCGTGGTATGTCTTAAGAACAAAACACAAAACTGAAAAAGACTTTGTTGCTTTTATTGGTTCAAGAGGATTATTAGCATATAAAAATTTTGCTAATAGTGAGGGAATTGCTCCAGCAATTTGGATAAAAATAAATGAAGATAATTATAATGGATAGTTTATAAAAATAATAGTGTTTAAAGATTTCTAAAAGCAAAACATGAAAGCCTCAAAAATCGTCTTAAATGATTTTAATATAAAAACGATTAATTATTCATTTGAAGGATAAACTTTCAAAATACGATAAATTTAGAGCTTATTTTTTGAAAATATAAAGAACTTACCATTTTTAAAATAAGTACGAGTAAATGGTAAATATAAAGTATAAATTTTAACTTTTTAAAACTATACAACCCGGAAGTACTTTCTTTAAAAAATTAAAAAAACTTCATCAATCTATAATAAAGAAAATTAACAAATAAAAATATGTGAAAGTTTGTTTTAAGATAAATTCTTAATAAAAATAATAATAATTATTAAAAATCATAATTTTACACATACATACATCAAAATATGTATAAATAAGAACCATATAAAAAAGATGCTAATTTTATTTATTTGGTCTTTTATTTAAAGTATATATAAATTTTCTTCCCTCTTTTTTTACTAGAGTAACTAAGTTTAATTTCTTTAAAACTTGCAAAGCATAGGAAGAGTTACGTTTAGATAAACGAGTTATTTTCTTAAAATCACTTCCTGAAAAATCACAAGAAAAAAGTTCTGAAGGCAGTATTTTTATAATATCTTGATAAGATAAAATATCAATAACATCATACAACTTTAAAGGTAATTTATCAATAGGAGTTCTTTTTATTTTTTTGTATTTATTAACTCGCGTAGTTTGCAGTTCTAATACACTTAGCATAAAAATCTTTAGAGACAAGTTAGGATTATTTAGATAAGAACTAATGGCATATAACTCTGAAAGAATCTTGCAAGGTAATTCTTTTTTGGGAGACATACGATCTATAGAGACAACACCATCTTCATCAACAAAATTAATAGTTTTATCACAATATATTGGAAAACATATAGTTATTTTATAATCATTTAGTAATGTAGAAAGTTTATCACGCAATTTATAAAAGTTTCTCGTTTGCACTTCATAAATTCTATTATCTAAAAATACATCAACTATTTTACCAGAAATAGATACTTCATGGGTAAGTACATTAGTAGATAAATAATATTTAATAAATTGATGGATTGATTTTTCTTTTTGTGTCCCAATTGATTCTTTTTTTAAAGAATCATTTTTTATTAGTTCTATAAGTTCATTAACATCCATTTTATTCACCTTCTTTAATTATACAATATTTGTAAAAAAAAACAATAAATTGTGTATTAAAACAAAAACAAAAGGAAAATTTAAAATTCTTTTTTTAAAAAGAAAAAAGTAAATAATAAGTGAAAGTAAATATAAAGCATAAGTTGACGATAAAAAACTAAAAATGATAAAATTAAACCAAGGAGGATAAAAAGGTGAAAAATATCAAAGGCTTCACACTACTAGAATTGGTTATAGCACTAAGTTTGTGTTCATTACTATGTAGCATTATCATTTATATAACTAAGGATATGTATAAATTATCCGAAGAAATTAGTATTAATGATGAGATAGATGAAGAAGTTGATATTATATGTAGAATATTCGATGAATTCTCAACAGATTTAAAACAAAACTATAGAAAATTCAAAATGGAAGAAATTTTAGTAGATGACAAACCGATAATTAAACTACTAATTAAAAATGAAGTTATTCTTACAATCTATAATTATGAAAATAAAAAAATAAAATATCGTGAAAATGAATGGACATTTAAGCATATAAGGATGTTTTACATACTAGATTTTGAGAATAAATTAATTTACGCTTTTGTTGATGAAAAGTATAGATATCATCGAATAATTCACAACTTTTATGAAGTAGCATGAAAAAGGTAATGTGCATAATAAGTGATCGGCAAAACAATTATATATTTGATATTTATCTAATAAAAGAAAAAAGAGGTAAAGCAAATATAATAAACAAAATACCATTTGGGATAGACAAAAAAGATATAGTAAATATCGATAACAAATTATTTGAAAAGACAGTTTCGGATTTTCGAAAGTTATTATACGAATCGCTTTATGAAGCTAAATTTGTTAACACACATTTAATAATTTCAATTGATACAAAAGATATCATTAGAGAGACAATTAATATCCCTGATTTAAGTTATAAAGAACTTAAACTGGCAATAGATATTGAAATTTCCAAAAGGTATAATGGTGAATATATAAAATACATCTCCAAAAGAAAAAAAGATGATTACTGGTTAACAAAAACAATTCTTTTAAAAAAGAACTTAAAAGAATTTATAGACAAAGTCTTTTTACCACTTCCCTTTAATATTAAAGGTATTAGCTTTTTAGGTGAGGTTGTGTTTGGATATTTATATGATGATATAAAAACAATAAATAATCAAAATAGTATATATGTTTTAGATATTCAAGATAAGTATATTATAAGTGTTGTTATTGATGGTATCTTAATGTATACATATACTGAAGAAAAAGATAAATCAATAGAGAGTAGAATTATTTCTTTATATAAATATTATGAAAAAGACTTAAAGAAAGTAATATATTTTTATACGAATTCAATAGTTGACTTTCATAGGTTAAAAGAAACATTAATTGAAAAAGGGTTCGATGTCCACGAAGTAATTATGAAAGATAGAATTGATATTAATAGTTTATTATATCGAAAGAATTATGATTATGAAAAAATATAACAAAGGATTTGTATTACTAGAGTTATTAATTTCTATAATCATTATAAGTATAATAACTTATGGGTTCATCGTATCATATATAAATGTAAAAAAAGGAATGAAACAAGTGGAAAAGGATTGTAACATTGCTAGAGTTATTAGCAATGTTTGCAATGAAATAATTTATAAAATCGATAATTACAAAAATAGAAAATATGTTTATTTAGATGATATAGGTATGCAAATGTACGAAGGTACTTCAAATGATTACTTAGAAATAGCAATAACAAAAGAAGGACATTTTTATATAGCTACTGTAAGACTTTACATTAATAAAAGTTTAACCCCAATCCTCCTTAGTGGATATGAAACGAAAGAAGTGTGTGTAAAAGTATATGAATAATAAAGGAAGTATTATGACATTTACAATAATAGTATTTCTCTTAGAAGCAGTTTTGATATCGTTTCTTTTTACTTTATACTATAGAAGAATTAGTTCATTCAAAAACAGGACTAATGAGATATATAAAGAATTAGATGTTGATTTATTAGTTTTAAACCACATAGCACATATCGATAATAATCAAGAACCATTTGCAAACGAATATGAGTATATATTAGATGAAAGATATATAAAATATTATTTATACAAAAATAAGAGTTTAATTTATACATTTAAGATAAGTTATAATAACATGTATTCTAAATATATGGTTTGGATTGAAGGAAATGGAATAAAAGCCTATTATGAAATAGCTTATTATGATGCAAGAAGAGTGATAATATACAAAAATTATGAGAAGACGAGTAAAAAATGAGAAAATATATTTATAAAGCAAAAGACTATAAAAACAGAAAATATAAAGGAACAATTTATGCGAAAAGCGAAAAAGATTTAAGAGAAATTTTAAATCGAGAAAACTTATATTTGATCAGTTATAAAGAATATAAAACAAAGAAAAAAGTATATACTAAAATTTCAATTGAAGTATTAACTTTTTTTTGTAATAAAATGAGTGTTCTATTAAAATCAGGAATAGAATTATCAAAAAGTTTGGAAATTATTCATTCATCAACAACTAATAAAAGATTAAAAGAAATAGTTAGTGAAGGGATAAATGATCTAGATGAAGGATTACCATTCTCACAAACTCTTGAAAAATATAAAGAAATACCCGAGGTTTTTATTAATCTTGTGAGAATCGGAGAAAAAAGTGGAAGTTTAGATGTTACATTTTTTGAACTTTCTTCTTTCTATGAAAAAAACAAGGAGAGCAAAAGAAAGTTGGTTGGAGTAGTAATTTATCCATTTGTTTTACTTATTATGGGTATTAGTGTTTTAATATTTTTGATGCTTAAAATAATACCCATATTTAGAAAAATATTCTTAGAATTTGGGGAAACACTACCAACAATAACTAAAATAATGATCAAAATATCAGATAATTTAAAAAGTAACATTTTAATTTATCTCGCAATAATAGTATTTATAGGACTTATGCTAATAGGTTTATTCCAAACTCGTGAAGGAAGATATTTATTAGCAAGAATAAAACTTCATAATCCTTTATTAAAGAAAATTTATAATAACTTATATACGCTATCTTTTACTAGCGGATTATCAATGCTCCTTGAAAGTGGCAGCAATATTGCGGTGGCTATAGAAATAATGTCAAGAGCAATTGGAAACAAATATTTAGAAATAAAAGTGAATAAAGCGGCAAAAGAAATAAAAGAGGGTATAAAGGTAAAAGATGCAATCAAAAATATAAAGTATTTTCCTGATGAGTTTACTGAGATGTTTGCAATTGGAGAATCAACAGGCAAAGTAAAAGAAATATTAAAAGCCTTAAATTTATTTTATGGAAGTGAATATGATTATGAAATCAAAAAAGTAATTAATCGAGTTGAACCAATTTTAATTATTACAATGGGTGCATTAATGTTATTTATAATTTTATCCATTTTTATACCTATGTTTGAGATTATGAATGCAGTGAGTAGAAATGTATGAATGAAAATGAAAGACAAACAAAGAATTATGAAGAATATGATATTGACTTCTTAGAATATGATAAAGATGTTGTAAGATTACTAACAACTGATTTTATTAGAATCAATAAGGCAATAGTACTAAACAAAAAAGAAGATACTTATATATGTGCAATATCAAATATTTACGATATTACAACTATAGATAAGATAAAAGCTATTTTAGATAGCAATATTAAACTGATTCATACACAAAACGAAAAAATACAAAAACTTAATAGTTTAGTAAACAATGAAATAAAAGAAATAACTTTTGAAAAAGAAAAAGAAGATACAAAAATATATAAAAATGAAATAAATAATGCTCCTGTAGTAAGAATATTTGAAAGTATATTGCGGGAAGGAACAGCACGAAATGCAAGTGATATACATATAGAACCATTTGAAAAACATTTCCGAATAAGATTTCGTATCGATGGCGTATTAAATACATTTATTGAAATGGCAATTGATATTTATGAAGCTTTAGTTGCAAGAATTAAAGTATTAGCAAATTTAAATATAACGGAAAGAAGGAAACCTCAAGATGGACGTATAAGAAATAGAATTAACGATATTGAGTATGATTTTCGTATATCGATTATTCCTACAGTGTATGGCGAAAAAATAGTAATAAGAATTTTAGATAGTAAATCATTTGCCTTTTCTATTGGAGAAATAGGATTCACCTTAGAAAAGCAAAAAGAAATTGAAAATATAATCGAACGTAAATCTGGGATTGTTTTAGTTACAGGCCCTACTGGATGTGGGAAGAGTACGACATTATATACATTTTTAGAAAAGATTAAAACGGATGGGATTAATGTTGTGACTGTTGAAGATCCTGTAGAATATACATTCTCAGGAATTACGCAAATACAAGTGAACGAAAAAATAGGATTTACCTTTTCTGAAATATTAAAAAGTATATTAAGACAAGATCCTGACGTCATAATGATAGGAGAGATAAGAGACGAAGAAACAGCGAGTCTTGCCATTAGACTAGCAATTACTGGGCACTTAGTATTATCTACTCTTCATACAAATGATTCCATTGGAGCGATAACTAGACTTATCAATCTTAATGTAGAGCCTTTTATGGTTTCAAGTAGTTTAAATGCGGTAATATCACAGAGGTTAGTAAGAAAATTATGTAATGAATGCAAAAAACCACATCAAACAACGAAAGAAGAAATGAAAATTTTAGAATTGAATGAGGAAACAACAATCTATACAAAATGTGGATGTTCAATCTGTCATAATACAGGGTATATCGGTAGAACGGGAGTATATGAAATACTAAAAATAAATGAAGAGATAAAAGATATATTAGTAAAAAACTATGATTATTCAAAAATAAAAACTAAAGCTTTAAAGACTAATGAATTAGGTTTAGAAATTGATGCTAGAAGGTTAGTTCTTGAAGGTGTAACGAGTTTAGAAGAATATCTTAAAGTTTATGAAAAAAAATAATAAATTGACTTTTGTTTGTGTTTGTACTATAATGTATGTGTAAATGCATTGAAGAGGACAGTAGTCTGTTTTAAAATGTCTTAGCGATTAAGGGATGGTGAAAGCCTTAAACAGAGTAGAAACAAATGATGAATATCACCTTGGAGCAGCGTGTGGAAAACAAAAGTATACATAGCCGGGATCTTACCGTTATCTAAGAAATATATTATCAAGTATATTAAATGGTGGTTAGCGAAATGTTCGTCCTTTTAATAGGGCGAATTTTATTTTTAAGGAGGATATATAATGTATAATAAAGTACCAACTGATTTAAAATTTATCGAAAGAGAAAAGAAAGTTGAAAAGTTTTGGAAGGATAATGACATTTTTCAAAAAAGTATAGTCATTCATAAGAACGATAAAAACTATACTTTTTTTGATGGTCCACCAACTGCAAACGGAAAACCTCACATTGGTCACGTGCTTACTAGAGTTATCAAAGATATGATACCTCGATACCAAGCTATGAAGGGTCATCGCATTTTAAGAAAAGCTGGTTGGGATACTCACGGATTACCAGTAGAACTAGAAGTTGAAAAACAACTAGGACTTGATGGCAAAGAGCAAATTGAGAAATATGGCTTAGAACCATTTATAAAAAAATGCAAAGAGAGCGTTTGGAAGTACAAAGGCATGTGGGAAGATTTCTCTAGTACAGTCGGATTTTGGGCTGATATGGATAATCCATACATAACTTATGATAATAACTATATTGAGTCAGTATGGTGGTCATTAAAGAAAATATGGGATAAAGGATTACTTTATAAAGGATTCAAAGTTGTTCCATATTGTCCTCGTTGTGGAACTCCACTTTCAAGTCACGAAGTAGCTCAAGGCTATAAGGATGTGAAAGATAAAACAGCAATATGTAAATTTAAATGTAAAGATGAAGATAATACATATTATCTAGCTTGGACAACTACTCCATGGACTTTACCTTCAAACCTTGCTTTGTGCGTTAACCAAGATGAAACATATGTAAAAGTTAAAACAATTAACGAAAAACTTGGAAAAGAAGAACACTACATTCTTGCTAAAGCTTTATTAAGCGTTTTAGATGGTGAATATGAAATTGAAAAAGAATTCTTAGGAAAAGAATTAGAATATCGTGAATATGAACCATTATTTGACTTTAAAAAATTAGATAAAAAACACTATTATGTTGTCTGTGATTCATATGTAACATTAACTGATGGTACAGGTATAGTTCATATTGCTCCTGCATTTGGTGAAGATGATGCACGTGTAGGAAGAAAATATGATTTACCATTCTTACAATTAGTTAATAGTAAAGGTGAAATGACAGAAGAAACTCCATGGGCCGGCATGTTTTGTAAGAAAGCTGATAAAGAAGTATTATTAGCACTTGATAAAGAAAATAAATTGTTTAAAGTTTTAAACTATGAACATTCATACCCACATTGCTGGCGTTGTGATACTCCATTAATTTACTATGCAAGAGAATCATGGTTTATAAAAATGACAGCAGTTCGTGATGATTTAGTTAAAAACAATAATACCATCAATTGGATTCCAGAATCAATCGGAAAAGGAAGATTTGGTGATTGGATTTCTAATGTTCAAGATTGGGGAATTAGCCGTGACCGTTATTGGGGTACTCCACTACCTGTATGGGAATGTGAATGTGGACATCGCCATGCAATCGGATCAATTGCTGAACTAAAAGAAATGAGTAATAATTGCCCTGATAATATAGAATTACATAGACCATATATTGATGCTGTTACAATTAAATGTCCAAAATGCGGAAAAGAAATGCATCGTGTTAAAGAAGTAATTGATTGCTGGTATGATTCAGGTTCAATGCCTTTCGCACAATGGCATTATCCATTTGAAAATGAAGAAATATTCAAAGAAAACTTCCCTGCTGATTTCATAAGTGAAGCAGTTGACCAAACAAGAGGATGGTTCTATTCTTTACTAGCTATTTCAACACTAATCTTTAACGAAGCTCCATTTAAAAATGTTATTGTTTTAGGACATGTTCAAGATGAAAATGGACAAAAGATGAGTAAATCAAAAGGTAATGCTGTAGACCCATTCGACGCATTAAAAGAATTTGGTGCTGACGCTATCAGATGGTACTTCTATTCAAATAGTGCTCCATGGCTTCCAAATCGTTTCCATAGCAAAGCAGTTGTTGAAGGACAAAGAAAAGTGATGGGAACTTTATGGAATACATATGCCTTCTATGTTTTATATGCAAATATTGATGAATTTGACCCAACAAAATATACTTTAGATTATGACAAATTAACTGTAATGGATAAGTGGATTATCTCAAAATTAAATACATTAGTAAAAGATGTAGATACATGTTTAGGACAATATAAGATTTTTGAATGCACTAAAACAATCGAAACATTTATTGATGATTTAAGTAATTGGTATGTTCGTAGAAGTCGTGAAAGATTCTGGGCCAAAGGAATGGAACAAGATAAAATTAATGCGTATATGACTCTTTATACATCACTAGTTACATTATGTAAAGCAATTTGTCCAATGCTTCCATTTATAACTGAAGAAATATATCAAAACTTAGTTCGTAGTGTTAATAAAGAAGCTCCTGAATCAATACATTTATGCTCTTATCCAGAAGTTAATGAAAAATATATTAATAAAGAATTAGAAAACAAAATGGATGAAGTATTAGATATAGTAGTTTTAGGACGTAATGCTCGTAATAGTGGTAATGTAAAGAATCGTCAACCTATTGCTACAATGTATGTTTTAGGTGAAAAATTAGATGATTTATATTTAGATATAATAAAAGATGAATTAAATGTTAAAGAAGTTGAATTTGTTTCTGATGTTAGTAAATACACGACATATAAATTTAAACCTAACTTTAATACACTAAGAGCTAAATATGGTAAACTTTTAGGATTTATTTCTAAAGAGTTACAAACTATAGATGGTCATAAAACAATGGAAGAGTTAAATACAAATGGGAAAATCACTCTTACAATTAATGGCGAAAATGTCGAACTTGAAAAAGAAGATTTATTAATTGAAACATTTAAAACTGAAGGATATTCGGTTGCCTTTGACAAAGGCTTATATGTAGTTTTAGATACAAAATTAACTCCTGAGCTAATTGAAGAAGGATATGTAAGAGAAATAGTATCAAAAGTTCAAACAATGAGAAAAGATGCTGGTTTTGAAGTTGTGGATCATATCTATTTCTTCGTAACTGGAAATGAAAATATAAAGAAAATTATCGAAAATAATGAAACAGAAATTAAAAAGGATTTATTAGCTGAAGAAATTGTTTTCGATAGATTAGAAGAAAATATCTTTACAAAAGAATGGAATATTAATGGTGAAGATGTTACATTTGCTGTAAAGAAATTCTAAAATGAAAGGATAAAAAATGGCTATAACATCATTTTTAAAATCTAAAAAACAAGCTTGTAAAAAATTAGTCGATAGTTTACTTGAAAAATATCCATATGCTTCAATTTTAGGTGTTGACACGACAGGATTAAGAGTACAATGTGACAAATTCAATACTTCAATATCAGAAACAAATGAATGTGAAAGAGGATTTGTTGTCAAAGTATATGATGGCAGTGGATATTTAGAATATAGTTTTAATAATTTAGATGATAGTAATATCGAAGAAATTTCTCAAAAAATAAAGAATTTTGAAATAAAAGAATCAAAACGCGTAAACGCAAAAATGTTAAACGATGAAATTATGACTGAATCTTTTACTAGAGAAGATAAATCGCCTATGACAATTGATGAAATTGTTAATAGTTTAAATCAAGTAAAAGAGAAAATTCTATCTAAAAGTGAATTAATTATTAATGCTTTTACAATGTTTGATAAGATGAATGTTTCAAAAATATTTATTTCTAAGAATAAAGATTTAGAACAAGACTATTCATGGGTAAATACTTTTATAATGCCTGTTGCAAGAAGAGATAACACAATTAAAACTGCACGCAGTGATGCCGGAAGTACAAACTCTAAAGATTGCATTAACCAAGCCTTCGAAAAAGTCGATGAAGCAGTTGATTTAAGTATAGGCTTATTAGATTGTTTACCTATTGTTCCTGGGACTTATGATGTAATTACGGATCCAACAATAACAGGATTAATAGCTCACGAGGCTTTTGGCCATGGAGTTGAAATGGATATGATTGTTAAGAATAGAGCAAAGTCAAAAGATTATTTTGGAAAATATGTAGCTTCTCCTATTGTAAGCATGAGAGATGGAGCTAAATCTGGTTTATCTGTAGCATCATATTTCTTCGACGATGATGGAGTTCTAGGTCATGATACTGAGATAATCAAAGATGGCATATTAGTAGCAGGTATGTCTGATGCGCTAAGTGCTATGCAATTAGGAACAGTACCTACTGGAAATGGAAGACGTGAGTCATTTACTCATAAAGCTTACACACGTATGACAAATACTTTCTTTGTTCCTGGAAAAGATAGTGTTGAAGATATGATAAAATCAATTGATTATGGTTTCTATCTATGTGATACAAACAATGGAATGGAAGATCCTAAAAACTGGCAAATACAATGTGTATGTGAATATGCTAGAGAAATAAAAGATGGAAAATTCACAGGTCGATTATTCTCACCAGTTATTTTAAGTGGATATGTCTTAGACGTATTAAAATCAATTTCTATGGTTTCAGATGCTTTTGAACTATCAGGAGCAGGATATTGTGGGAAAGGACACAAAGAATGGGTTAGAGTAAGTGATGGTGGACCACACTTGAAAGCGAGAGTGAAACTTGGATGAATAAAGAAATTACGAGAATTACTAATATAATAAATAAAGTTCAAGGTATAACTGATTATCAAATTCATTATACATTTAAAACATCATGTGAATTATACTATGTTTTAAATAAATTAGAGACAGCAAGAGAAGTTGAAGTTGATGATACAAGTGTTACAATATACAAAGACTTTGAGGAATATAAAGGATCTTCAAGTTTCAGCGTGAGTTCCTCATTTTCTGACAAAGAAATCGAAGAAAAAATTATCGCTGCCTATAATAGATGTGAGTATGTAAAGAATAAATTTTACGAACTTCCAAAAAATGAAACATTTGAATGCACAAATTATGATACAAATATCACTAAAGAAAATCTTAAGAATCAAGCTCTTGAAGTTGCTAAAGCTATCTTTAAAGCAGATGTATATAAAGAGGGTTGGATTAATAGTACAGAAATATTCTTAACTGTTACTGAAAATGAATTTGTAAATTCAAAAAATGTAGAAATAAAGTACCATACATATAAACTAATGATTGAAGTTATTCCTACGTGGAGAGGTGAAAAAGAAGAAGTAGAATTATATCTTTCAAAAGAATCAAATACGATTGACTTAGAAGACATAACAAAAACTGTCAATGAAAAGTTATTAGATGCTAAAAACAGAGGTTTAGCTGCAAATATCGATGACATAAAAGAATGCCAAGTAATTTTAGGTCTAGAGGAAACATCTAGCATATGTAAATTCTTTGCTAATCAAATATCTTACGGAATGCAATATCGAAATATGGCTTCATACAAGTTAAATGATGAAATTCAAAAAGGTGATAATTGCGACAAATTGACTATAAAAGGTGTACCATTTATAAAAGGATCTGCTACATCATCTCCTATTGATGGCTTAGGAACAAAACTTTGTGAGAAAGAAATAATAAAAGATGGAAAAGCAATCTCGTTATTTGGAAATGCAATGTATGGATATTATATGGGAATCGAAAAACCTACAGGAAATTTCGTAAACTTTGTTGTAGAAGGTGGAAGTTTGTCCGATGAAGAAATGCGAAAAAATCAATATCTTGAATGTATTAATTTTTCATCATTTCAATTGGACTTATATAGCGGTTTCTTTGGTGGAGAAGTACGCCTAGGAATGTATTTTGATGGCAAAGAGAAAAAACCAGTAAGCGGATTTAGTGTAAGTGGAAACATTTATGAACTTATAAACCAAATGCATTTTTCTATAGAAAAAGGAACATGCAAAGGTTATTTAGGACCTAAATATGCAACTTGCAAAATGAATGTGAATAAGTAATATGAAAATATTATCAATAATAGATTCATTTAAAGGAACAATAACTTCATTAAGACTTGGAGAACTTGTAAAAGAAGAACAAGAAAAGAAAGGTAATGAAGTAAAAAGCATTGCTATAGCTGATGGTGGTGACGGTTTCTTAGATGCCATCAGTCAAAATATTCCTTTAGATAAGGTTTATATAAATGTTTGCGATCCGCTTTTTAGAAAAGTTGAAAGTTATTATATGCTTTCGAAGGACAAAAAAACAGCATACATCGAATTAGCCAAAGCTAGCGGAATAAATATGCTTAGAGAAGAAGAACTAAATCCATTTATAACAAGTACTTATGGATTCGGGGAAATGATTTATAATGCAGTTAAAAAAAATGTTGAAAATATAGTAATTGGAATAGGTGGCTCAGCAACTAATGATTGTGGAAGTGGAATGCTTGAAGCTTTAGGAGCAAAATTTAATGAAGGAAAATTAACAAGAATGAATAATGAAAAATTATCATTGATTGAATCATTAGATTTGTCTTTAGTTAAAGAATTATGTAAAAACATTAACGTAACAGTTTTAAGCGACGTAACTAATCCTCTATTAGGGGCAAATGGGGCAACATATGTTTTTAGTAAACAAAAAGGTTCAACCGAAAAAACTATGCCTATTCTAGAAAACAATATAAAGCATTTTGCTTCATTCAAAGATGAATACATAAATTACCCAGGTAGTGGTGCTGCTGGTGGAGTTGGATTCAGCCTAAAAACTTTTCTAAATGCTAAGATGGTTTCGGGAATAGATTATTTACTTGATGTAATAAATTATGATAATTTATATAAAGATTATGATTTAATTATTACAGGTGAAGGAAAAATTGATAGCCAAAGTATGCAAGGAAAAGTTATTTCTAGCATCATAAAAAGAACAAAAGACAGAAAAATAATTCTTGTATGTGCTATTAATGAAATTAAAGATAGTCAATATGAGATTTTATCTATAGTAAATGATAAAGTTACAAAAGAAATGTCTATGAGTGATCCAGAAACATACTTTAGAATGATGATACAAAAAATATAACAATACTTGCATTATTTTCCATAGTAGTGTAAAAATATAAGCATGTTATGATAAAATTTCGTAAATTTGCTTTTTAACATTCTTAATAAAATATATACAAACTATTAAGCTCTCTTTTAAAAGGGGGCTTTTTTATTTAAAAATAATTATATATCAATAAAAATTTTAGTACATAATAATGGAAAAATTACTACGGTATCATATGCATATAAAAAAAGATTATATCACAAGAAACATTGCAAAGAATACATAAAGTATATCGTAATAAGGTAAATTAGATAAAATTCTTAAGTAATAAAAGTCAAGTTAAATTGTTTATATATATAATTAACTTGACTTTCTTTATTTTGTTATAATAATTTATTAATTTTACATTGATCAACTATGTTAAGTTCTCTGTCATAAAGAGTAATAGTAATTTCTTTAGAATTACTTCTAACAGTTAGTATACCTACTGTTTTATTTCCTTCTGAAAATCTTGAAGCTATTTTTTCTTTGTTATATTCGAGAGTACCCATTTCTTGTCCTCTTTCATTATCACTTGATGGACTTTGAATATATACAGTTCCTTTTACAGAAACATTATCATTATATAATGGATATGTTCGTACATATATGTGATTGTTATTAGCAAGAGCTAAAATAACATTATATTTATCGAAAATGTCTTTATAACGTAAGTATCCAAAATTTCTTGAAGCTCCATTAATCCCTTGAAACCAGTCATAATGTTGTCAATCAATTTTATATTTGCAAGTTGTATTTTCGAGAATATCACAGAGCCACTTACGGCATTTTTGTACTTCAGTACTATCTAAAACAAATCCCATTGCTTCGTTATTTATAATAACAAATAAAGTATCTCCATATATAAAGTGATAAGCAACTCCTTGTTCTTTTCCATAACCATTTCGAGGAAAATAACTTGTTGATAAGAAATATGCAGAAGTGTTTTTAATATTTTTTCTGCTCATGAAATCATGGTTACCAAGAATATTAACCCACATATATTTCTTCACTAAATCTTTTTCGTATAAGTCTTTCCAAAACGAATAACTACCACCCCAAGCAATAGCATCACCACCACAAAAAATAAAATCAACATCGCCTTCTGTTGATATTATTTTCTCTGTAGTATTAAAGGCATTGTTTAAGCGACTAGTAATAGGTGTATAAGCATGAAAGTCAGAAACCCAAGCAAATGAGAAATCTGTACTACCAGTTTTGAAATAATGTATATCACTTAATTCATTTTGTCCAACTTTAAACATATATTTTGTATTTGGAAGTAAATTACGTAAACAAACATGATAATGAAGAACTTTTACCTTTTCATAGAAATCTACTCTATCCTTTGTTATTGAAAAAACATTATCAAAAATATCATTATAAACATAGGTACCAGATATTATAGTTGCTTTTTCAAAGTTTATATCATCTATTTTTGTGAATAATAATTTGCAATTGGTATTATCTAAATCAGTATGCCAACTTATATTAATTTCCGTGTTGGCGTTTTCTCCGGGGTTTGCTATAATCATAAAACATTCCATATAAATACTCCATTATAATATGTTTAAATTATAGCATATTTTTAAAAAATAGCCATAAGAATAATATAAAATATTGCAAAAAAGATAATAATATGCTATAATGTTTACGTTAATATTATTGTTGTGAATAATGATAATCAATGGAGGTATAATCGTGAATTATAAAGAAGCAGCAAAGAATTTTATTGAAAATGAAAAACAATTTCATTTAGGTGTTATCCCTACAGAGCAATCTAATCCACTTACAAAGAATTTGAGTGCTACAATTGCTAAAGATACAGCAGCTGGTGTAGCAATGATTTTATCAGCTGATGTTAATATTCCAAAGGTTGCCGCAAAAACATTCAAAACTAAAGTGTTTAGAAGATTAGTTGATGACATCAAGAGAGTTATGTACGAAGATAAAAGAGTTGTTATTTCTTCAGTTGGTGCATCTGGTCGTATGGCTATTCAATTAGATGCAGCATGGAGATATTTCTGGACAAATCTTTCAAATAAATTACCTGAAAAAGCTGAAAAGTTTTTATACAATGCTAACCGAGTTGTAAGTTTTACAACTGGTGGAGATAGAGCATTAGTACAATCTGTAGAAAACTATGAAGACTATATGACATTTGGAGCACAACAAGTTCGTGATGCTAAAATGGGTGTTGGTGATGTATTATTAGGATTGTCTGAATGTGGACTTTCAGCAAGTATCAATGGTTCAGTTGTCGAAGCTGATTCAATTGGCTGTACAACATATTATTTATATTGTAATCCAAAAGAGATTCTTTATGAAACATTAGAAAGATGTCGTAAAGTATTTGATCGTAAGACAGTTATTCAAATGCCATTATACGTTGGTAATATGGCTGTATCTGGATCAACTCGTATGCAAGTAACTACAATCGAACTATTAGTAGCTGGCGTTGCGTTAGAAATGGCAGCAAAAGAATGGTGCGAAGAAAACTTAACTGAAAAAGAATTAGAAGTTGCCGGAGTTATTGCATTAGATCCTCAAGAATATGTAAAAGAATTTAATAAAATGCATAAACAACTAGCAACAGGAAAAGGCTTAGCAGGTTTATCACAAGTAGTTGAATTAGAAAAATCAGTTTATGAAAACAAAGGTTTAATCACTTACACTACTCATGATTATCTATTAGATATCTTAACTGATACTACAGAAAGACAACCTACATTTACTCTCCCACCATTCCGTCGTTTTAACGATACAACTTCAGAATTAAGTTGGGCATTTATTAAAGACCCTCTATATCCAACAGAGGTTGCATGGCACCATGTATTCCGTAGACCTATTACAGGACTTGATTGGACAAAAGAAGATTACATTCGTATGGGTGCAGCTCAATCAATCGTTGACAATCCTCCTCTAGTAGGAAGTGAACAAGTATTTATGTACTATATTGGTAACGAAGACGATCCATCAAGATATTCACGTAAACCAAACTGCTTAGTATGCTTAGATATAAACGGAAGTGCTACACCTGAAGTTATGAAATGGTTTAAAGAAAATGTAACTAAATTTGAAAAAGGTGTTGTAGTCCGTATGGGTGCAATTCCAAAAGGAAAATTATATGAAAATGAAATTCATATCCCATGTAAATTTGCTAGAACTTCTAATGAACTATTAACTCATTTAATGGTTAAATTAGCATTCAATGTTATTAGTACTGCAACTATGGCTAAGATGGGACGTGTTTGGTCAAATTGGATGATTCAAGTTCTTCCAACAAACAAAAAACTAATTGACAGAAGTACAAGAATTATTGCTAACATTGCTAATATTCCTTACGAACAAGCATGCGAAGAATTCTTCAAATCATATCTTGGAAGAGATCCAAAAGAAGAATATCGTGAAAGCTATGTTGTTGAAACATTAAAGAGATTAGGATTTGATCCAAAAGATGACATAAAATAATTAATTACCTTCAAATTACGTATAGATATATTTCTATGCGTAATTTTTTTAATTTATATGAATAAGAAATAAATATATTATTTTCGAAAATATAAAAATGTGCTATAATTAAATTAATGCGAGGTGATAAAATGAAGATGATAAGCAAGTAAGAAAAATATTAGTATTTAGAGGTGATAAAATGAACAAAAAAAGAGAAAATAATTGAGGTAAATATATGAATAAAAAGATATTAGTGATTGGATTATCTGGTGAATCAGTTTTTCTTAACCTTGATCACTTCAATAAACCAGGAGAAACAATACAAGCAATAGATAAAAAAACTGAGCCAGGTGGAAAAGGATACAATCAAGCAATTGCATTAGGAAAATTAGGCTGTGATGTAACTTTTATTACAGCACTAGGAAATGATGGCTATAGTGACGAATGTATTAGAGTGCTAAAAGAAAACAATGTCAAACCATGTATAGTATACAAAAATATTCCAGGCTCATATGCAGTTATATCTGTAGATAGCAAGGGTGAAAATAATGTCATTGTTTACAAAGGTGCAAGTGAATTAATTACTTTCGAAGATATATATAATAATTACAAACAGAATTTAGATTCTGCTGAAATAATATTATTGCAGTTAGAATTCAATGAAGAATTAACAACACAATTAATAGATTATTTATATGAAAAAGATAAAATAATTGTTGTTAATCCAGCCCCAAGAAATTATTTAAGTGTGGAAACATTACAAAAAGTGAATATTTTAACACCAAATGAATTTGAACTATCGCTTTTGAATATTAATAAAATAAAAGCTACAGTAATTACCACGCTTGGGAACAAGGGGGCAAAACTAGAAAAAGACAACAAGATCTTTTCCTCATATAAAGTTAAAGCAATAGACACAACTGGAGCCGGTGATATATTTAACGCAGGTTTAGTGTGTCAAATATCTAAAGGAAAAACAATTGAAGAAGCAATTGATTTTGCTAATGCCTGTAGTGCTTTAGAAGTAACCAAAAAAGGAGTAGTAGACGCTATACCAACTTATGACGAAGTAATTAAGTTTATGAAAGGATAAAATATATGAAAGCAATATTAGTTGGCGTTAAACTAGATAATATTCAGATAAATGATTTTGAGGATGAAATGAGTGAATTAAAGAATTTGAGTGAAGCATGTGACATAGAAGTTGTAGATTCAATTAAACAAAATTTAGATTCATTTAATCCTGTAACTTATATTGGAAGTGGAAAAATAGAAGAAATAAAAATGTCTGTCGAAGCAAATGAAGCAGATGTTGTAATTTGCAATGATGAATTAACACCATTGCAAATATCTAAATTATCAGAAAAAATTGATGTTCAAATTTATGATAGAACTTATTTGATTCTTGAGATTTTCAAAAGAAGAGCAAAAACTAAAGAAGCAATTCTCCAAGTTGAAATAGCATCTCTTACTTATCTATTACCAAGACTTGCTGGGATGAGGCAAGGATTGTCAAGACAAAGAGGTGCAGGTGGTGGATTTGCACATGGTAGAGGTGCTGGGGAAACCAAATTAGAACTTGATAGACGAATTAATAGTGATAAAATAAGTCAATTAAAGAAAGAATTAAAAGAACTAGAAAAAGTTCGAAGAGTTCAAAGAGAAAAGAGAACAGCAAGTGACTTGGCAAAAGTTTGTTTAGTCGGCTACACAAATTCAGGAAAGTCAACACTAATGAATAAATTCCTAGAAATAACAAACTCAAAAGATGAAAAGAAAGTATTTCAAAAAGACATGCTATTTGCAACTTTAGAAACATCATCAAGAAAGATTGACTACAAAAATGGTGGTTTTATATTAACAGATACTGTAGGATTTATTGAAAAATTGCCACATAATCTTATTGAAGCTTTTAAATCAACGCTTGAAGAAATAAAAGAATGTGATTTAATAATTCATGTAGTTGATGGTTCAAATAGCAAACATCTATCACAAATAAAGGCAACAAATGAAGTATTAAATGAGTTGGATGTCAAAGATATACCAGTGATATATGCATTTAATAAGATTGATAAAATTGATAATTATTTGTATATACCAAATGAATTTCCAGAAGCAATTAGAATTAGTGCTTTAAATGGATATAATATCGATGAACTACTAAAACTTATTTTTAAGAAAACATATGGAGAATATGAATCTGTAGAAATGCTTATTCCATATGGAATGGAAAATGATTATTATAAAATAAAGAATAAAAGCATTATTGAAACAACAAGTTATGAAGAAAAGGGTATATATGTAAAGTGTCAAATAAATAACGAAGTGAAAAACAAGTATGGTAAGTACATAATATAACAAATCAACAGATTTTAGCTTTCTTGTTGTGTTAACGAAAAAAATAAAGGTTTATAATTATTACTATTATACGAGGAGGTACTTATAAATGAAATATTCATTTAAACCATTAAATAATATGCATTTATATTTTATGTATATGTTTTATTTACTTATTGTATCTATTGTTGATATAGGATGTATCATAATGTGTTTTGATGAATTTGATGTCGCATTCTTTATAACTTGTGCAATAATTACTGCTATACCACTTTTGGTTTATATGTTTGTTAGAATTTTTTATTCTTATAAATAAATTATTGATGATGAATATTTAATGAAATACAAAAGAAATAACATTATTTTAAAGATAAAGATAAAAGACATAAAATATATAATAATCAAAAAAGCAAATATAATACATTTTTTAAAATTTATTATATCTTTAATTTCAGGTTATAACTTGTCAACTTCAAACGTTACAACAATGTCTATATTGTTTGAAAAATGTGAAATTTTAAATGACTCTAATAACAAAGAATTCAAAAGAAATGAAGTTATTGAAAATAAAGAACCAAATGAAAAAGAATATGTTGAAATTTTACCATATAGAAAAATTAAAAAAATTTGTAAAATTATGAATATTGACTACAAAATAAAATAAACGAAAACTTTATCTAGCAATAAAGGTAGATATACTTTAATTGGTGTATCTACTTTTTCTTTTTTTAAAAAACATAAAACTAGATGACCTAGTTACCTCAAGTATTTATAAAGTCACATATACATACTCACAAAGAGGTCTTACAAAAGTATCAAGAGAAGAAGAGGAATAAGAGTAAATAAAAGTAAAATAAACTATAATATAGATTATATAATAGAAAATAATAAAATAATAAAGACAAAAGAAATAAAAAGTGGTATAATAAAAAGTGGTAAGTATCACTATA
>ULNJ01059729.1_pt1 | contig 66987 bp, 67 predicted proteins | sample 1951891 | NCBI WGS metagenome assembly ULNJ01 (sample SAMEA4835574, study PRJEB28245) | human gut metagenome | biome: gut microbiome; material: fecal sample | place: Denmark | collected 2008 | reverse complement strand
ACTTTCTGTATGAAATTCTGAAGGTACATGAAAAGTAAATATTTCATCTACCTGTTAAGTGTCCCAATTTAGGACACTTAAGCAGTATAGGGGATTGGTCAAATGGTATGATAGGGGTCTCCAAAACCTTTGGTGGGAGTTCGATTCTCTCATCCCCTGTTTGATTGGCGTCAGAAACCTTGATTTTACAAGGCTTCTGGCGTTTTTGCTTTTGTGGAAAAAGTAATGTATTCAAGTATGTATTCAAATGAGAATCATTCTTAAAAACATATAGCATTTTCAATCTGCTTTTCTTTATTTTCCATTGTTTTATTGCTGAAATAATATAATTTTTTGGTTGTGCTGATATCACTATGCCCCATTTGTTCTGTAATAAAGCCCTCATCGACATCCCCATCTATCAATGTCGTACCATATGTTTTCCTAATTTTGTGCATGGTACGATGTGGAATTTGCAGTTTATCGCAGATAGCTGAAAGACGTTTATTAAAGGTGTTTCCTCTAATTCGCTTATTATAATGTTCAAACAAATACGTTCCTGATGGATTTAATTCCAGTATTAGATTTAGCGTAGTCAGGGCAGTAGATGGTATAATAAGGTCTCTGTTACCAGCATCCGTTTTTGCATGTTCCTTTATAGTCACGACCCATTTATTATTTTCATTTCGGTATTTATCTTCGGTACGTCTGATCTTGATAACGTGTCCGTGTAAGTCCTCTTTTTTTAATGTACTTAATTCACCGACACGTAATCCTGTCTGAAACGTAAGTAAAATACCAAGATTATAAATATCTGGGTTTGATTTCAGATAATTGATTATAATGGGAATTTCGTCCTGCATAAATACTTCTTTTTCCTTATCTATAATCTTTCGTTTAAAAAGATTATTAGGTAGTTCCAAATCTCCAAAAAATTCAGTAATACTTATAGAGGTATATTTTTTCTTCTTACCATATTTGAATACGCCACGAATTATAGTTCGAAGTCCGGCATATGCTTTTCTGGTGAGAGAGAGGTCACGAATGGTATATTTAATATATGATTCCAAATCGTCCTCTGTAATATTATTGAATTTTTTGCGAGTTATTGGAACAGAAGTATAATGGAAAAAACGATTGTAGTCATTCACATATCGGTCATAAGAAGTCTTTTGGATTTCCCCAAAATCTAATTTACGATTTATCCACTCATAGAATACATCTTCAATGTATATTTCTTCTTGTAAATCTTTATAGAAGTTAATAATTACATCTTCGAGTTCTTCCAGAGTATTCCTTCGACGACAAAGTCTTTCTCCATCAGGTTTTGGAAGATATGTAGAATAAATCGTTTTTCCCTGTTTTGTTGTTGTTTTAGTGATGGCATAGGTATGCTGAGCCAATAATTCTTTTCGTTCCATATCTGCTATATCATTCAGCACGGAATCTAAAGAGAGTATACCTTTTTGAATTGCATAATTCAATAGGGATGAATCATCATATTCTTTATTACTTTCTGCCATATAATCACTATTCCTTTTTCTTTTTATAAAGTGGTATTCCCTGTCTGGCAAAAAAGTACCGAAGATCTTCTAAGTAGACATCATTAACAAGTACTTCCTTGGTAGTCAGATCAACAATTCGGTAATGGCATTTATAATAGGGGTTATACCGTCCTTCTTTGTATCCTCTGTTTGAAATTAATTCTGCGTTGTAATATTCGCGAAGAATAACTTCAATTCGACCATATGTATATGGTTGATAATCGTAAGTTCTAACGAGAGTTGCATTACTTGATACAATTATTTCATCATCATTATTTTTATTATCCATTGTAAAATCTCCTTTAAGCAAATGGTAATTTAAGCTGTTCTTCTTCGGAAAGTGTTTTAAAACCATCAATAGAACACTTGCCAGATGCCATATCTTTTAATGTTTGATAATCAACATAGTTTTGCCCATCTACAGAAAATATCTTATACTCACCATTTTCTTTGTAGTGATAGATTATTTTTGATATTCTTCTGATAAGCTGTTTATAACTATCTGTATTTCTATATTCAGAATCTACCATAATTTCATATATTTCTTCTGGGGGATATACTGATGTTATTATGACTGTGTCCCAGAGATTATATGTATTGTTGAATCTACTATGTGTCTGCATTCTTGTATAACCTGTCAAGATGGTTAATAACTTTTGGTAAGATATTCCACATCCTTTGAATTCATCCATAAATAATATTGGTGGGCAACCGATACGCATGTAGCCGTCAAAACCTCCCGAGGCATTGTTATCGTAATCGGTGACAATATAAATTTTATCTTTGCCGTGCTTATCACAGAGCGTGTTATAATAGTAGGTTTTTCCAGAACCACTTTCCCCGAGATGCCATTCACAATATACATCCAGTTTAACAGGAGCAGTATCAATTCGCATGTCGGTATAGGCGTGTAATATCAGTTTTTCGTATCTATAATATTGAAGATTGCTCCTAAGTATCTGTTGCGGTGTTTGACCTTCCTTGAGTAGACGGGCAATTTCCTCCAGATCACTTCTTTTTCCTTGTGCATCTTCAATAACGTCTAGGTTCTTTTGCAGTAGTACGATTTCCCCTTTCTCAGAGTAGATTCCTTCTTTTAAAAGATAGCTTTTTAAGGCATCCTTGCCACCGTACTGTGGCTCAACGTGTGAGTGGTATAGAATATCAGAGACTGATTTCAGAGTTGTTGTATTGCCATAACATGCCATATGTAAATGGTACAGACCTAGAGCTGATTTACAGACCACCAAGCCAGCCTTTCGATTATCTCCGGAGTTTTCCCACAAGCCAATAAAATAGTCGGCAACAAACTCATAATCAAAATATTGTTCTTTGCTAAGACCAGCGTTTATCATGTTTTGCTCCTGCACAGTTACAATCCAGCATCGTCCTCTTGTTTTGGGTGAAAAAGACATTTTCTTTCTCCTTTCTTTTCTTTGTCACAGTCACAGTCACAGAAGACATCTAAGGGTAATACTGACCTAGATGTCCAATGTAGTTATATATAAAAGAGATAGTGTATTTATCTGTTATTTTGATGTGCTACCATTTAGTTTTGATATTCAAACATTTATTGCATAACATCGGCACGCCGATGTTTTTATAAATGTTCAAATACCCAAACAAATGGACGCACTTCCTACGGCTGCTCTCTGATTGCACGCACTTCATCACATCCAAGATCATTTAGAGCATAGAATACAAAAAGTCGATCTCCTAGGATTCTCACTGCGCAAAAATTATCCACTGGTAACGTATATATTCCAAGTTCATGAAAGTGCATGGATAAAGCAGATTCTGCAACTATACGAACCCTTGATAATATTCGTTTCCGGGCTATGTCAAGCAGACAATCATATACTCTAAATGAATAACAAACTACATTTTCAGATGTATAATCCGCACGCTCAAAGTACCATGTGGCATATATATTATCCAATCTGGAGAACAGAGAGGTTACAATTTCATCCCGAATTGAAAAACCATTCGATCCAATCAGAACAGGATATGTAACATTAGGTGCAATATTCGTTGAAGATAATATTTCTCCAAGGAACTTGTCAACGCTCTTCTTTGCATCTTCTAATGAAGTTTTACAAATTGTCCTTACAAAATAGATTGATGCTATATATATACCTATCGCAATCAATAATACTGAAACTAGAATAAAAACTATCTTTACCATGTTTTCTTTTACCTCCTATTCAACATGCAATTTAATATACGGAATCGTTATACTGACCTTTGCCCTTCCATATGCGATCTCATAAGGCTTTATTATCGTCTTATCTAAAGGCAACTCAACGATCAATAAATCCCCACCATCTATTTTCTCTAATTCGTCTGGTGATACAACTGGTGAATCTCCCATTACACGAACCGTAAAACTAGAGTAGGTCTTCATATCAACGAGTTCATATCTGTATGCCTGTACTTTATTTGTTCTTTGCCCTTCGCTATCTTTCTCATACACTGCTTTTACACTCTTTAAGACCGCAAGTGGAGATAGTATATCTGTAGCTGGGATAGAAAAGATATTGGCATCCATAACATTGTTAGTTATAGAATTTCTCATAATTTATACCTCCTTATTTTTTTTACTTGCAAGTTGTTGTTTTCGAATTCGATAGTTTTAATATACACGATATTTGATAATAAAAATTAACTCTCCCCTAATCTAAAAACAGCCCTAAAAATTTTTAGGCAGAGGTGTATTTTTTTTAGGTTATATGCTAGGCTGATAAAAAAGAATATTGGAGGTATTTTTTATGAATTATTATCAAAAAATTGAACAGTACTTTGAAACGAATGATATAAACCATAAGTTTATAGCACAGTGGCAATCTCTTTTATGGGTATGTCGTGAATATTATTGGGTAAACTCTATTTATAGGCAACTGGGATCAGCTATAAATATCTTAAAAGATTATGTTGATCCAGAACTTCACCTTAATCCATCAAAGAAAAAATCAAATACAAATAGAAAAAGACAAGAATTGGAAGATGTTTTATATGTTGATTTTTTTAACCAAATTTACAGTGATTTCAAAAAAAATAATAATAATATAAATAAATCCAAATGCAAATTTCAAAGCCTGATTAAATATCCAAATAAAATTGAGGAATTTATAATCCAGGAAACACAAAATATAAGCACAACAAGAATTAAGGATATATCAGATGCAGTATACTGTTATTATGAAAACAAAGTTGCATTTAAAAATTGGGATAATATAAATACAGCTATGGAACAAGTGATAAAGGCTATGGCTCTTCCCAAGCCATCTATTGAAGGAAGTGTGAATGCAATAATTTCAGATGAAACAATGGAAAGTCTTTATAATATTTTGACTAGGGGATCACTAAATAATTATATGTTATTTTACTTTAAAGTAGCTTGGATACGAAAAAGATTATCCTATGAAGACTGCCGTAATTGTGAATTTTACAAACCAATTTGTACATATAACTACGAAAAGTTACATGATTATATTTTTTCTAACATATCCCAAAATAGTAAATATCAAGGTCTGGCAGGTTTATTAGAAGATTACCAAAATCTTAAAAACGAACTTGACCGTTATAGAAAATCAAATTAAAAAAATACCCACATATACCTCATTGGTGTATGTGGGTTTATTCATCTTCAAAAACTGTTTCGTTCATTTCTGGGAAATCTAAGAACTGGGATAATGTCATGCCAAAGCCTGTGGCTATTTTATGCAGAGTTTTTAATTTAGGATTTTTTGTGTTCCCCTGCATTAGATTACTCAACGTGCTTTGGGTAATACCAGAAAGCGTGGCTAATTTATTAACCGTAATATTCTGTTGTTTACACAGGTAAGTTATCCTGTAAATAATCACGCTGGAATATGTCATATACTTATATCTCCTAATGACATAAGTATACAAAATATTTTTACGCAACATTAACCGTGTATGGTTGACTTCTGCAATTATTTCATAGTAAAATATAACAAAATATTTTTTTATTAGGAGGGTAATCAAATGAACAAAAGAAAAAAAGGTTTGTGTCAGTTACTTGCATGTGTTATGGTGCTCATTATGCTGGTATCTTTATCACCTGTAAATGTACAGGCTGCGAGCAAGGTAAAGATTAATAAGACAAAGACAACTATGTATGTTGGTACTCCAAAGACATTAAAAGTCACTGGTACAACCAAGAAAGTAACATGGAAATCAAGCAATAAGAAGATTGCTATAGTATCGGCAAAGGGAAAAGTAACACCTAAGAAAGCCGGAACAGTAGTTATCACAGCAAAGGTATCTGGTAAAAATTACAAGTGTAAGGTAACAGTTAAGAAACCTTATTTATCTGCAACGAAAAAGACTGTGAAAGCTGGTTCAACATATAAACTGGTATTGCATGGAACGAATGTAAAGAAATGCTCTTCTACAAATAAAAGCATTGCAACTGTAAAAAAGAACGGCAAGAATGCTGTTACAGTAAAAGCAGTTAAGTCTGGAAATGTAAAGATAAAAGTTCAGGGAACAAATGGAAAATCATATGTATGTAATGTGAAAATAAAATGTGCGAAACATACATGGAAAGATGTTACGAAGCATCATGATGCTGTAACGCATAAGGAATCTGTAAAGATTAAGGATGCTTGGGATGAGGAGAAAACCACTGAAGTAGGGCACTTGTTTTGTAGTGGATGCTATATGGACCTTACAGCAGCAGGTTTCTCTAAAGATGATATTACCATACACGTTCTAGATTGTCAAGGGGGTTCTTCATATTATCTTGATTATGTTCCAGTAGTAGAAACAATACCCCACGACGCAGTTTATGAAGATCGGACAATAACAGTAACAGACGAGGAAGCTTGGACTGAACATTGGCAGGAATGTACATCCTGTGGTGCAATTCGTAAATAGGTCAACAAACTAAATAATATAAACCTTTATGAGAGTCAGTTATGTAAAAGTAACTGACTCTTTTCATTGTATATAAGGGAAACTAAGCAAAGGAGGAATCAAAAGTCATGTGAAAAGAAGAATAAATTTAAATTTAAAATGATTTTTGAAGAAGAAGGAGGAACATAAGAATGAAGAGGAATTTAGTTTATTTTACGGTTAATTACTTTTATAAAGAATACAATTATGGTATAATAATACCATTATAAAGCAGGAGGTGGGTATTATGCCACAGATTATACCAATTAAGGAATTAAAGAATACAGCAGAGATATCGGATATGTGTCACAAGTCTGAAGAACCAATTTATGTTACAAAAAATGGATATGGTGATATGGTTATTATGAGTATGGAGAATTACGAAAAAACCATGAATCGAATAGCGATGTATCATGATATAGAAATTTCAGAACAGCAGATAAGAAAAGGTCAAGTAAGGGATGCAAGAATCTCGCTTCAAGAAACGAGGGGAAAGTATGGCTTATAATTTGAGAATAACAAAACATGCAGAGGAACTGTTAGATAGACTTGTTTATTATTTGCTTTATCGACTTAAGAATGAACAGGCTGCCAGACACTTGTTGGATAGTATCAATGATATATATGAAAGATTGGAAGAAAACCCATTGCAGTTTCCACGATGCAGAGATAACTTTCTTGATCAAAAAGGATACCATGAGGTGGTTGTGCCACAGATGAATTATGTGGTTGTATTTAGTATTGATGGAAATGTTGTGAATGTTCTAGGTTTTTTCCATCAACTTGAGAACTATTCACACAAAATATAAATAGGAGAACTTGTGAACAAAAAGGAAAGGTTTGATTATTATAAAAGATTCCATACTGAATGAGTTCTCCTTCCTTAAAATGAATAGTTAATGTGTTCAAAATATGTTCAAATGTATTCAAGCTTGAATGTAGAAAAAGCTTATTTTATGCGGGGTGTAAGAATTCCTAAGAGGGTTCGATTCTCTCATCCCCTGCTAGAAAGCCTTGAAAACACTGAGTTTTCAGGGCTTTATTTTTTTAGGTGGGCAATGAAGTGGGCAAACTAAACGAAAGGAGAATGAACCATATTCATATAAAGATAGCTCTATAATTGTCGGACAAGGAATAATGTATTAGAAGAGTTATGTATGTTGATAACAGAGAGGCGGTTGTGCCACAGATGAATTATGTGGTTGTATTTAATATTGATGGAAATGTTGTGAATGTTCTAGTTTTTTCCCATCAACTTGAGAGCTGTTCACACAAAATGTAAATAGCAGAACTTGTGAACAAAAAGGTTTCTAAAGCATGGTTGACCAGATAGTTAGTTTCTGATAAGAAAGATTAGATTGTTGAACAATAATTAGCATTGACTCGCACAGGGAGTGCGGAAGTATAATTTATATAATCGGGGATATACTAAGCATATATCAGCAGATGATTGACACATATTTGTTAGAAGAAAGGGTGGTTATTATGATGTCATTATCAAATGCAGCGGATGGATTTTGTTCAACGATCGCGTGGAACTATGCAGATAAAGCATTATTTGGAGATTGTCCGTTAGATACGGGGGATGAGGTTCAGGTGGTATCATCGTTTTTCGGAAATGTCATCGTCCGGGTACACGGACGATGCCTTGCAATTACCAAGGATACGGCAGAGCGGATCAAGATGTGCCAGCCGGACGCACAGTAAGAGATAAAATTTATAACTGTTCTTAAAGTCGTGGGCAAATGTTTTATTGTGTAAATGTCAAATGAAAATGAGTTGGTTGAAATAATAAATAATATATATTATTATTTATATATCAATAATTTGGAGGGAGACATTTACGAAAGAAAAAGAAGTATTTTATTATTATGTGCATTATTGATCATTGCACTTATACTGCCATGTAGTGGAAGCGAGACAGCATCTAAGTTTACTAAAAAGCAAAGGCAACATACAAGAAGTGTTTGGATAAATATTTTTATAAGACAAATGGGAAACCTTTAAAGTTTAAATATTATTATAAAGGAAAGCTTAGAAGCAAAAGTACAAAGAGTGACCAACATGGTATATATACACGTATAACAAAAATGTCTGATAAAGCATTTGTAGATGAATTTGATGGACATAGGGGCTTATATGTAAAAACATATTTTAAAAAGACCAAATCGGGTGGAACAGAGGTCGCGAAATATAGCACAAGGATGGATCCGGTAACGTATAAAACAATAAACGAGTATTATGTAAATGGTAAGAGAACAACAAAAAAAGCTTATCAGAAAAAAGTAAAATCATTAGGAAAGTTAAAAAAAATTACATATCAGAATTATAATGATGTCTGGTAAAATGGGAATATATTTAATATGAATACAAACGCCTGCCATTGGATTGAATAAGAACCAATGACAGGCGTTTGTATTACCTGTGCGAGGACAGTAAGCTAAAGTCTGTATTTATACAATGTGCTCTGATAATTGCCCACGATATAAATATTATTTTGTAATAAAGGTGCTGTAGATTGCTTTGATGGCTGTCTCGAAGTCACGGTTTTCAACACCGATGATGATGTTAAGCTCAGAAGAACCCTGATCGATCATCTTGATATTGATGCCCTTGTTTGCGAGAGCAGTGAAAAGCTTACCTGCTGTACCGCTGGCTGACTTCATACCACGACCTACAACCGCGATCAGTGCAAGACCGGATTCGATCTCAACAGAATCCGGTTCTGCCAGACGATGGATAGCAGATACAACGCTCTGTTCCTTATCGATGAATTCGTCTGCATGAACAACGATGGTCATAGTATCAATACCGGATGGCATATGCTCGAAGGAGATATTGTTCTCTTCAAATGCCTGAAGAACCTTACGACCGAAGCCGATCTCTGAATTCATCATTGCTTTTGTAATGAAGATTGTACAGAAATCTTTCTTTCCGGCAATACCGGTTACGACATAATCCTGCTTCTGGCAGGTACTTTCAACGATCCATGTTCCTGCATCTTCCGGTGCATTTGTATTCTTGATATTGATAGGAATACCACAGCTTCTTACTGGGAAGATTGCATCTTCGTGGAGAACGGAAGCACCCATGTAGGATAACTCACGAAGCTCGCGGTATGTGATATATTTTATCGGCTTTGGATCCGGAACGATTCTTGGGTCAGCTACAAGAAAACCGGATACATCTGTCCAGTTCTCATATACATCTGCGCGGCTGGCTCTTGCAACGATAGAACCTGTTACATCGGAACCACCACGAGAGAAGGTCTTAACATTTCCATCTTTACCCATTCCGTAGAAGCCGGGGATAACGGCGCGTTCATTTTGAGCGAGACGCTCGGTCAGACGCTTGTATGTCTTATAATCATTCAGATTTCCTTCTTCGTTGAAGAAGATGACTTCTGCCGAATCGATAAATGGAATACCAAGGTAAGCTGCCATGACTTTACCGTTTAAGTATTCACCTCTGGATGCAGCATAATCGCTCTGAGGATTCTCGGCGAGGTTCTTTTTGATCTCCGCAAAATCGTCATCCAGACTGAAATCCTTCAGCTCAAGACCTGTGATGATCTCATCGTATCTTGCTTTGATCGCCTTTAATTCTTCGTCAACATCATTGCCTTCGCTGGCGGTCTGATATGCATGAAGTAACATATCGGTTACCTTAGTATCTCCATCAAATCTTTTTCCCGGAGCAGAAGGAACAACATATACACGGCTATCATCTGCATGGATGATTTTACCGACCTTCTTGAACTGCTCTGCACTTGCCAGGGAACTTCCACCAAATTTAACAACTTTCTTCATAATAAACTCCTGCATTTTTATTTTTATTTACAAATTATCTCTATCTTAATATTATTGTGCCGATTAGACAAGGAAAAAATGTGATTTTTTTGAATTTTGAATGATCGAATAAAAACCTCTTGTATAATGGTTTTGTTTTAGGCAAAATGTTGAACCTTTTCAGAAATAATCTGAGATTTTTGATAGATGAAATATAAGAATATGGATTTCACACGTAAATTGTGCAAAATGACTGAAACAGCTGAAAAAATTCGTTATCTCCAAATGTGAAAAAATGCTGTACTTCCTTGAATTTGCTTGTTTTCTATACTAGAATAGCAGTCGAAAAGGTAGCATAATGCCCAAATGGCTAGAAGATTGAGGTGATAATGTGATTGATTATTATAAGTGTCAGTATCATTTTAACGCCAGCCATAGCTTTGATGGCAATAAAGAACAGGCACATAGTCATACATTTACGATGATACTGTATATTCGTAATCATTCTGGCCGAGATATGGATTTTAAACGGCTTGACAGAATGATAGAGATTTTTCTCGGCAGATATGAGGGCATGTATCTGAATGAACTTCCCTGTTTTGCCGGGAATGCAAGTATAGAGGCAATCGGAGATTATTTTTACGAACAATTAAAGATAAAATTATCGGAATTGAATGCGGAGCTGATGCAGCTTGATATAGGGGATACACCGCTTGGGGTGTATCAGGTGTGTGATCGCATTTTGTTACCGACGGTTAATGAGAGACGGAGCAGAGAAAATCTGGAGGCAATCTTGTTCTATAAGAAACAGATGCCTGACCAGAAAAAATAGATAGGGACTCATTCGGATAAGATGGGTCTTTTTTGTGTGGAATGTCATAAAACAGACAGAAAGAAGGCATGTATGATGAGACATAAGAAAATCTGTAAAAAACTAATAACTGTAGGGATAGCGGTATTATTGATCGCTGTTTCCTGTATGCCAATGACAGGAATGAGGAGTCAGGCAGCAACGTTTGAAGATAATGGAAATACAGTAGATATATATACGGATAATGATTATTTGTGCATCCGTTATAATGGAAGCTGGTCAGGATATCTGAATGAGCGTTTTGACCTGTCGGCAGACGGAGTGTCACTGGATCGATTGAATGCGATCATATTGAATAATGGAAATAATGGAGACGGAAGTTCATTTTCAGTAAAGGATGCATGGAGTTCGGAAATCAGCGGGGCTTCCGGAATGGTTACAAATACCGGAAAAAAACAATATTACGGATATGAATTTATGACATGGAAGATTCAGGTTCCACTTGATACTTATGAGGCTTTTAATCTTGATACGCTGAAGGTAACATATAAAGGGCAGAGCACGGAAGTTGCGATTGGTACAAAGAATACTACGGAAGAAGCTTCTACAGAAAATACGGAAGAAATTACATCTGCTACAGAGAAGGACTCAACGGAAGAAATTCTGACGACCGAAGATACAACTGAAACTGAAAAAAATGATACAACAGTTCCCGGGACAACGGAACAGGGTGTTACTGAAGCAGTAAGTGAAGATACTACTGCAGACAGTACTGATGAGAGCACAACAGAGATATCCGGTACGGAATCAGAAGACAGCAGTGCAACAATTACTGAGACTACATCGGAGCATAACAATAATGCAAGCACTACCGGAGAAATGACGGACGAGGCAACAACAGAAACAACAGGCGGAATCCATGTAGGCGGCAATATCCAGATCGATGGATATTATGATGATTGGGAAGGAAGACCGAAGACGGAGATTACATATTCCAGTAATAACAAACAGTGTAATCATTATGGTCAGCTTGCATTAGACGGGGATACTTTATATGGCCATTTTAAGATGAATGAATTATATACCTCCGGTATGCAGCTTCAGATCTGGTATCTGACTATCAACGGCAAGACATTTGCCATGCAGATCCAGCCGGAAAAGAATGGAAATATCGACTGGAGTACGCAGACTCCGAGATCAGAAGGAATCCATACTAACTTGAAAGCTTTTATCGGATATGGAAATAATAATGAATGTGACAGTAAAGTAGCATATACAGTGTATGATGCAGAACATAAGGATAATACGCCGGGAGATGAGGTGGAATTCTCGCTCAGTCTGAAACGTCTGGCAGAATTAACAGGTATTCCTGCGGATGAGATGGGAACTATCACGATCCAGAATCCGAATATCGGAGGTCAGGGTGTGTCGATTGCCGGATCTTCTACAGGACCGGTCGTAGGTGTGTTGATCGCTCTGTTACTGGCAGCAGGCTATGTTGCAAAGAAAAGAAAGGATAAAAGGTAGAGGATGAACTGGCTGGTATTTGTCTGTCTTCTTGGTTGGATCTATATATTAACAGTATTATATCGGGCAAAATTGAATTTCTGGTATTATATCTGCGGAAGTGTGGGATTGTTTATTTTCAGTCTGATACTGATAGAACCGTATGTCGTAGTTCCGCTTCAAAAGGCCGTCTCTGCTGTTGCCGGTGTGATCGGTGGGCTGACGCATCTCTATGATTCTTATTTTCAGCAGGGGATTCTGTTTATCCAGAATGGCGGAACCAGTCTGTCCTTATATATTGATTTTGAGTGTTCCGGTGTGATTGAGATGCTGGCGTTTCTTGCGCTGCTCTGGTTCTTCCCGGTCTATGACAAATATGAGAGAGTGGTTGTAAGTATGATCGGAGTGATGGCGATCTTCCTTGCAAATGTGCTTCGGATCTTCTTTATCTGCCTGCTAGTTCATATATGGGGCATCGATATGTATTTCTTTGCACATACGATATTTGCCAGAATCCTGTTCTATGGATGTACAGTATTCCTGTATTTCTATGTATTCACGAAACCACAGATTGTCAGACAGAAGGTAGGTGCATTCCGTTATGACAGCAATTAAAAATATGCTTATGTCTTCCGTGATCTTCTGGGTGGCATGGATCGTCATTCCGTTGATCATGGAAGTGATTCCGACGGTCGGGAATTTTATCATCCTGTTAAAACGCAGGATTATGAAGAAGAAATATAAGCCGTTATCCCATTATCCGGAGGTATCTCTGATCGTTCCGGTCTATAATTCGGCTGAAACCCTGTATGCCTGTGTGCAGTCGATCTATCAATCGAATTACCCGAAGGATAAGATATTTGTTCTGCTTGTCAATAATATGAGTCAGGATAACAGCTTTGAGATATACAGCAAATGTCAGAAGGATTTCCCGAATCTTTCGATTAATTGGATGAATTCGAAGCAGGGAAAATCCAAAGCCCTTAATCTGGCATTGTTTAACTGCCAGGGTAAATATATTATCCATATTGACAGTGATGGAATGTTAGAACCGGATGCTATCAGAAATATTGTAACAATGTTTGAGAATGAACAGGAAGTCCACAGCCTGACCGGAACAGTACTGACGAATCCGGAGTTGATCGATCAGACGAATCGATGCGCTTTACGGTTACTGCAGAAGATGGAGTTTGGTGAATATTGTCAGGCATTTCTATCCGGCCGTAATTTCCAGTCGGAGCTGAACAGTATCTTTACTCTGTCGGGTGCTTTTTCGGCGTTCCGTAAATCTGCGATCATGAAGACGCAGTTATATAATACGGATACCCTGTGCGAGGATACTCATGTAACTTTTCAGGTACGGTTTCAGATGAAGAAGCGTGTGGCACTTTGTCCGAATGCAATCTTTTTTGTAGATCCGATCGAGAGCTTGAATAAACTGTATGTTCAAAGGCAGCGGTGGCAGAGCGGTGAGCTGGAAGTGCTTCATATGTTCCGAAAGGATAAGATGAACATTGGCAGGAGTTTCTTTAAAGATTTCGTCATGCGGATCCTTGTGTATGATCACACGTTTGCGTTCCCTCGGATGATCTGGTATTTTGCGATTATCTGTCTGGCATTTATCAATTATCCGATGAAGCTTATTGTGACATCGCTCGTATTCTTATTCTTTTTATACAGTATGGCCAACTTCCTGTTGTATATCTGTATTATTCTGTTTTTAAAGGATTTTCCGTATTTGAGAAAATATTATGCAAGGAAATGGTATCTGATCTTTTTACTTCCGTTGTTTAATTTTATTGTATTCTGGTTCCGGTTTGCAGGAATTATTAATTCAACCAGAAAAACGAGAACATGGCGGACAAGAGACCTGCATGAAGAATGGAATGACTTTAAACAGGTCGTGACGCATGATTTTGCAGGAGCACACCGGGTGCTGGAGAAGATCAGAGATGAGGTAAATACCAGTGAATAAAGAGAAAAAACAATCATGGATAAAAAAATTATATACATCACCTAATCATAGGATTTTTTCGATATCCGCAACCGTGATCCTGTTTATTATGATATTTATGGGATGTATCTGTTATGAGCTGTTACAGAACCGGGAAGCAGTGATACAGGCGTATGAGGATGATCAGGAGGACTATCTACAGTTATTAGCCTGCAACATTCAGTCAGTTCAGAAGTCAGGAAAAGATGCGGAGGTTCTTGCTTTTTTACAGGAGCAGACTGTTTCCTCCGGAGAGAGGTTCTTGGTATATACAAGAGATTCGGAAGTGCTGTGGGCAAAGAATGAGAATACAACGAATACATTAGGTAAATATGCAGAGATCACAGAATTCTGGAAGATGATACGTGAGCAGGATGTTGTGGTGGATACAGTCAGATGGACGGTCGGACAGGAAGAATGTACGATCAGTGTGGTGTCTGATACGGATAGTATTCTGGAACGGACATTTACAATAAAGCATGGCTATTATATTGTAATTGCAACAGGACTTGTAAGTGTTGTTCTGCTCGGTCTGTTGATTGCATTGTTGGAATCCTGGAACAAGGCGGAGAAAAATCTGAAGGGTACGAAAAAAGAACTGGACAAACGTAACCGGAAGCTCGAAAAGGTGACGAGCAATGCCGGGAATATGGGGTTTGAAAAGGCTTTAGATGACGAGATGGCAAAGAATATCTATGTGCAGAATCAATATAACAGCTCGCATGAATTCTATGATAATAATTTTCTTCGTATCATGCTTCAGAAATCGGATGATGAAGCGTTAAAACCGATCCATTATATGTTCATTCATCTGGACATGATGGATCGTTATTACAGCAGACAGGAGATTTTTCATTTTATGAGAAAGATTCGTTCCAGACTTCATCAGAATGAGATCATGGGTGAGGTGAAGAAAGGATTTTTTGTTATTCTGCTTTACAGGCTGGATGAACAGCAGGCAAAAGACAGGGCGGATGAGATTTATCGGTACTGTATCCGAAAGTCCGAGAATGCATATCGCTCGATACGATATGACTTAATCGATGTTGGGGTAAAAAAACCAGTGGATGTGTACGATGCTTATACCAGAAAGCAGGAGGAGGTGTAGCAGAATGAGATATCAACAGTATAAATTCAAATTCTATATGGACGCCAGACATGCTATCTATATCGGTGGAAAATTAGGTGAAGTACATCCGCATACCTGGGAGATCGTTCTGCATGTGGTGAAGGGAAAGGAGAATTTTGAACCATTTCATATACTTGAAAAGGCAGTTGAGGAATTTCTGGAACCTTTTCAGAATAATTATCTGAATGATATAAAGCCGTTTGATATATTAAATCCAACGATCGAAAACGTATGCCTGTATTTTAAAGAAAAATTGCAGGAGATATTAAATGCAATGGGATGGATCTTTCTGATGATCGAGATGAGTGAGACACCGGGAAGAACATATGTGATCAGTATGCTGGATGAGCAGGAGATGGAGCAGAATCAGACGGTGCAGACGCTTACAGACCTGATCTTAGATGAGATAAAACATATTGGAGAGTAAGAAATATGACAGACAGTCACAAGAGAATTCGGAAAAACTGCATATGTATAAGTATCCTGTTACTTGCAGGTGCAGGGCTTGTACTGTATCTTGTGCTATCAGGATATGAGCCGTCCGGTGGTGATATCTGGGGACATCTCTATAAGTCGCAGGAAATGTATGAGAGCCTGAAAAAAGGGAATGTCTTTCCGTTGTTCTCCCCATACTGGTATAACGGAATCCAGCTTTTCAGATATTGGGGACCGCTCTCTTATTATATTATGGCGGGACTGATGTTTCTTACAGGGGGCGATCTTCTTTTGGCTTACAGGCTACTTGCCTTTGTTATATTCGTAGTCGGTGGACTTCCGTGGATTCTCTGGGGAATCCATGAGAACCGCAGAGTGCTTGGAACCTTCTTCGGACTGCTCTGGTTCTTTATGCCGGAGCATATCAGAATTTATTTTACAGCGGGAAATCTGCCGCAGATGGTGACAACGATGCTTGTACCATATGCGATCTGGTTCTTATGGCTCTATGTAAGAAAGAAGAATAATTGTGCAGCTGTTGGATTGTTTGTTTGTATGGCATTGATGAGTTTTACGCATCTGATGGTTACTGCGATCATGGGCGTATCTGCATTTTTATATCTGCTGATCGATCAGATATGGAATAAGGATACTAGAAGAAAAATATTTGCTCTTATCTATATGCTCTGTGGAATCCTGACAGCGGGTATATGGGTGATTCCTTCTTTAAAAGGCGGGCTTGTGACGTCGGAGAGTGGAGACGGAAGTGTTATGTCAACTTTGATCTATCCACTTACGACGTCATTAAATCCATTTAAACGTCTGAGTGCAGGAAATGACAGCTTTTATTTCGGACTGGCAGCAGTACTTATCGCGATAGCCGGGATCCTGCTTGCGAGAGGCGGAAAGAAAGCCGGTTTTGTATTTTTACTGGTCATGCTTGCCTGTACAACGCCTGCTGCATATAAGATACTGGTAAAGCTTCCGTTCAGCCAGTTGTTCTGGATGACCCGGTTTGCGCCGATGACCTATGGTTTTTTCTTCAGTGCATGTCTGGAATGGGTTCGTCTGAAGAAAAAATATTGTGTGCTTCTGGCTGCACTTCTGTGTGTAGACAGCATATCATGTATGAATCTGGATTTTTACAGCGTTGCTACATCAGATGAAACGAAAATGGAGATGCAGCAGCTCACGGAACTGACAGACCAGCGGACGGCTGTCATTGATAAGAGTTCTTACGGTTCTTATCCATCCTATGGAATCAGTGGCAGCAGTCATACGATGTACACGTATGGCTGGGCATGGCAGGGTGCTGAGACAGGAGATAATATTGTTCTGTTAAATGAAGCACTTGACCGAAAATACTATCGTTTTCTGTTTGATCGGGCAGTAGAGCTTGGGGCTGATACGGTTCTGATACGGAAGAGTGATCTTGAGAAGCAGGATATCACAATCTCTGATATTGAGCAGGATGCGGCAGCCAGCGGTTATTCTATGGTGCAAGAAATGACGACTGCATATACTTATAAACGTGAGACACCGGAGAACTTTGGAACGGTCACCGGATACTATGGGCTTGCAATCGGAAAATATGCAAATGAAATGACTCTGCTTTATCCGGCATTTGTGGCAGGAAGCTCGGATGTGATCGAGGATTATTCAGTGGAAGAATTGAGCCGGTATGATACTTTGTTCTTAACCGGATTTGAATACAGGAATCAGAGTAAGGCAGAAGCGATACTTACGGACGTGGCGGCAGCAGGTACCAGAGTTGTGATCGACAGTACCCATGTTCCGGCTAATAAGAGTAATAAACAGGAAATGTTTCTCGGTGTATTTGCACAGCAGATCCATTTTGATGAACGGTATCCGGTTCTTTCTTATCAGAACAGCGAGATCCGAAGTGATGACTTTGCGGAGGAAGACAGGGATTTTAGTACAGCATATATAACCGGAACCGATACCGAGATCGGAACGTTTCAGATGGGCAATCAGAAGCTGACGTTTTTAGGTATGAAAGATGATCTGCCAAATGTATATTTCCTCGGACTGAATCTGATGTATGAAGCTGTTAGCAGGAAGGATGCGGCACTGGTTGACATCTTAAATGATGTGCTCGGGATATCAAATGAACAGCTTCCGGACAGAGAACTTGTTCCAATCACAATAGCTTATAAAGAAGATGGACTATCGATCGATGTTGATGCGGATTTTGATCAGAAAACAGGTGTCAATACGTCGATTGCGGCACAGGACATATTTACATCTGATCAGGAGATTTCCGAGCAGATGAATCTTCTTGTTGTGCATGAGAGGCATACAGAGATTTCCTTTGTATATCCTATGTTTGTACCGGGAATTATTATCACGATATCAGGATTTATATGTTTTATACTGTGCATATGTATGGATGTACGCGACAGAAGAAAGCATATTGTTTAACAGATCGGACAAGAGAGCATTGCAGGATAGACGGAATAAAAGGGTATTGTCGGACAGACCGGCTGCCGATTGTGTATTTGCGTCTGTTATGATAAAATGAGTAGAACAGGAATAATACCGGATGAATACTCCAATTATAAACAGGATGAAAATACAGAAAGGGAACGGTGTGTATGGAGCGAAATACGAAAAAAGTCAGTGATTCAATGGTAGAGCAGGTTTTTCAGGTGCGGCCGGAGCATTTAAATGGTGCCGGACGATTATTTGGCGGACAGTTAATGGCATGGATTGATGAAGTTGCAGGTCTTGTTGGGATTCGTCATTCAAATGGAGATGTGATCACAGCCTCGGTTGATAATCTGAAATTCATGCGAGGTGCTTATCTGAAGGATCTGATCGTATTAGTAGGCCGTATTACCTATGTCGGACATACCTCGATGGATGTCCGTGTGGATACTTATATCGAGGATCACAGAGGAATCCGGCGCTCGATCAATCGAGCGTATCTGACATTGGTGGCTGTCGATGAAAATGACAAACCAAGACCGGTTCCGGGGCTGACACTTGAGAACGAAAGTGAACAAGCAGAATGGCTGGCAGGAGAGAAACGGAGAGAACTCAGAGGACAGAGACGTAAAGAAGGTTTTTAGATAAGCCGGGGGTATGAATATGGCAAATATATTAGACTATCTGGAATGGCGGGGTGATCTGCCGTTTGAGACATCGGCTTTTAATGAGGTGGATGCAGTTGTATTTTCAAGATTTTCATATATACCGTTTGAGGGGATCGTGCCGGATGATTTTAATCATACTGTCACGGTAGCAGAGGCGGCAGAGCGTTTCTTAGGAGATGCGGAGCGCATGACACAGGTGATTTATGAAGATGATCTGAAGCTGCTTGCTGCAATGGGAGCAAGCCGACGATTTGGTGATCTGCTCTTATGCGGTTATGTGAATCAGTTGGATGAGGAGATACAGAAACAGTTTTCAGCAATCACAGTAAAAATATTTGACGATGTAAGCTGTGTGGTATATCGAGGAACCGATAAAACAGTTGTCGGTTGGCGGGAGGATTGTAATATGGCATTTCTTTCACCGGTTCCGTCCCAGCGGACAGCAGTCGAGTATTTGCGGCAGGCAGCAGAACAGATACCCGGAACATTCCTGCTGTGCGGACATTCCAAAGGCGGAAATCTTGCAATCTATGCAGCAGCAACCTGTGAACGTACTCTGCAGGATAGGATTCTGAAGGTATGCAGTATGGATGGTCCGGGATTTGAACCAAATGTGTTAGAGCTTGCCGGTTACAACCGAATGCTATCACGGATGATCACATACATACCACAGAATTCCGTAGTGGGAATGCTGCTTGAGCACAGAGAGAAATATGTCGTGATCCGAAGTATGCAGGAGGGCTTCATGCAGCATGATGTTTATAGCTGGGAGGTTTTTGGACCATCCCTGATCCATGAGGAGGGGATCACAGATGAATGTCGTGTATTAAATGCTTCCTTAAAAGAATGGATCGACAATATGGACTACGACCAGCGCAGGCAGTTCGTAAACTCCCTGTTCGACCTGCTGGATGAATGCGATGCGAAGACCACGGATGATCTGCAAAATAACTGGCATAAGGATATCGGAAGGATTCTGACCTCGATCAAGAAGATGGACGAAGCCAACCGAAAAGTCATCAGCCAGACAATCCTGTCGCTATTAAAGATCACAAGAAAGAATGTATCGAACAGATCAGAAGATTAGAAAATGCCATATACAGGCGAGAAAGATTTAACTTTATTTATTTGTTCTGCCTAAGACGAAGTGCACAGCCCGGAAAGGAGGGGAAAGGGCTTATACACTTCGTCTCTTTATAAGATTAGTGTTAACTTCAATTTTGATCGGCATATACTGTTTGCTGTTAATAACAGAAATCAGTCGTTCTACTGCCATTTTTCCCATGTATTTAACAGGAACATTAACGGTTGTCAGATTTGGCTCCAGATAAGTGCACATCGGTACATTATCAAAGCCCACGATGGCAATATCCTCCGGAATACGATAACCGCGTTCTTTAAATGCTTTCATAGCACCGGCGGCGATCAGATCATTATCTGCAAAATAAGAATCAGCAATCGGTTCGTTATTATCTAATATTGCGAGCATCTCTGCATGTGCGCCATCCATATATGGCGGAAGCTGATGCACGATAGCTTTTGATGCGGCAAAACCTGCCATTCGAAGTGCCTGATAATATCCGTCGGCTCGTTCTTCAAAATTATGGATGCTGTAAGAAGAGTGTAGGTAGCCCGGCATCTTCTGGCGGCGCTGAATCAGGAAATGAGTTGCCTGCTGGGCGCCCTGTACATTATTAATATTGACACAGTCCATCTTTACGCTGTTGAAGTAGGTATCGACCACCACGATTGGAAGCGTCAGATATACAAATGGGAAGAAATCCTCTTTGTACATCTCTGTACCCAGTAAGATAACACCGTCACATTCCGATTTGATGATGTGGTTTAACTGGTTGGTGACACTTTCGGCAGCATATTCATAAACGTGGTGTGAATATAGGCGATAGCCATTTGCGCTGCAATTCTCATTAATGCTCTCAATCAGAACATCGAAGAAAGAGTTGTTTGAAATAACAGCTCCATGCTTCCTATATATAAGAAGATAGATTATTCCGGATGATTTCGATGGTTTCTTGATCTTTGTAAAATCATAAGCATAATTGTGTGCAGTTTCCAATACACGCTTTCGTGTCTCCGTGCTTACACCCGGCTTATCATTTAATGCCATGGATACGGCGGCTTCAGACAGATTAAGTATTTTAGCAAGTTCTTTAGCTGTAATTGACATGAAATACACTCCCTTCATATATGAATTAAGTTCCCGATTAATTGAATTATCATAAGCTGTATTATAGTCGTTAAACCTTGCATTCAGAAGAAAGTAATAATGCATTCTGTCTGTATTGTAAAAACTGCACAAGATATAATCGAAAATTCAAAAAATATGCGGTTCTTTTTGGTATGTTTTCATTATACATAAAATGAAAATAAAAGCAATATTAAGTTTTGAATTAAGTTAATGATTAAGTTAATTATACTTAATTTACACTATTAATTAAGTTATCGGAGGCATATAATCAGCTCATAACAAACGAACAGACAAAAAACGACAAAACGAAATATAAGAAAAGGACAAGGAGGATATAACATGGATAAGATTAAAATTGGTTATGCACCGACACGAAGAAGTATTTTCTCAGCACCGGATGCTGTAAAGTACAGAGGACTGACAGCAGAGAGATTTACAGAGCGAGATCGGAATTATGCCATGTGCAGTAAACGCACTGTTAAATGATGAAGGTATTCCGGTTGTATGTGAGACTGATATTCACGGAGCGATCACCTCACTGATGGTTGAGGCAGCAGGTATGGGAGAGTCAAGAAGCTTTTTTGCGGACTGGACGATCCGTCATCCTGACAATCCAAATGGTGAGCTGCTTCAGCACTGTGGACCATGGCCGATCTCAATCGCAAAGGAAAAAGCAAAGCATGGTGATGTATCACTGGTTCGTTTCGACGGAGATAACGGAGAGTATTCTCTCTTACTTGAAAATGCAAAAGGAATCGACGGACCAAAAGGAATGGAAACTTACCTTTGGGTAGAGGTTGAGAACATTAAGAGACTGGAAGCAAAGATTGTTGAGAAGAATCAGCCGCTCTTTACATATATAAGAGAAAGTCTTCCGGAGGCAGAAGAATCCATGATCTCTCATATGGCATTAAAGGAAATGTCAAAGAACGTGAAATTTGCAATTCGGACAGGTGAATTTACACCATATCCAAATATTATCCTTACAGCAGGAGTCACATTTCCTGCATAAATAATAACGACAGAAAAATACAGATTTTGGAGGTGAATGATGAAAGTTTTAAATATTGGTTCCATGAACCTTGATTATGTCTACAGTGTCGATCATATCATCGCACCGGGTGAGACACAGGCAACCTACGGTATGAATGTATTCCTCGGAGGAAAAGGAATTAATCAGTCCATTGCACTTGCAAAGGCAGGCGTAGATATCTATCATGGCGGAATGATCGGAGAAGACGGACAGGTATTCTTGGATGCATGCAGAGAATATGGTGTGCATGATGAATTTATCCATACGATCGATGAGAAGACCGGACACACGATCATTCAGGTAGACAAGAATGCACAGAACTGCATTCTGCTCTTTGGAGGAGCAAATCAGAGTCTGACAGAAGAATATATAGATGAAGTATTAGAACATTTTGAAGCCGGAGATATTCTGTTACTTCAGAATGAAGTTAATAAGCTGGATTATATCATTGACCGGGCATATGATAGAAAGCTTGTGATCGCACTTAATCCATCTCCATATAATGAAAAGATTGAAGTTTGTGATCTTTCAAAGATCAGCATCTTCCTGTTAAATGAGATTGAGGGTGCACAGATCACAGGACTGACAGAGTCGGATGATATACTTGCTTCCATGAGAAAGCGTTTCCCGGAAGCAAAGATCGTACTGACACTTGGCAAAGATGGCGCAAGGTATTCAGACAAGGACTGTGAGTATGAACAGCCGATCTTTCCAGTAAAAGCAGTCGATACGACAGCAGCAGGAGATACCTTTACCGGATATTTCCTCGCAGGACTGATCCGCGGCATGGAGATACCGGATATCTTAAGAATGAGTGCGAAGGCATCTTCTATAGCAGTAACCAGAAATGGAGCCGTTCAGTCAATTCCAAAGAGAGAAGAAGTTGAGGCAGCATTGTCGGCAGACTGATACAGCAGATAAAGGAGAAAACAAAGCATGAAATTGCATGTATGCATATAAAAGCAAAGCATGAATGACATGCCTATAAATAAAAAGAAAATAAAGCGAGGTAAAGGAATATGAAATTTTTTATTGATACAGCAAATGTAGATGACATCAGAAAAGCGAATGACATGGGAGTGATCTGTGGTGTAACAACCAACCCATCTCTGATCGCAAAAGAAGGCAGAGATTTTAATGAAGTTATCAAAGAGATCACAACAATTGTAGATGGTCCTATTAGTGGAGAAGTAAAGGCAACAACTGTAGATGCAGAAGGCATGATCAAAGAAGGAAGAGAGATCGCAGCGATCCACCCAAATATGGTTGTTAAGATCCCTATGACAGTTGAAGGCTTAAAGGCAGTCAAGGTGTTATCGGCAGAAGGAATCAAGACAAACGTAACTCTGATCTTTACGGCAAATCAGGCGCTTCTTGCAGCAAGAGCAGGTGCATCTTATGTATCTCCGTTCCTTGGAAGATTAGATGATATCAGCACAACAGGTATCAACCTGATCGAAGATATCGTAACAATATTTGACAATTATGGTTTAGATACAGAGATCATCGCAGCCTCTGTAAGAAATCCTATCCACGTTACAGACTGTGCTCTTGCAGGTGCACATATTGCAACTGTACCATACAAGGTAATCGAGCAGATGACAAAGCACCCGTTAACAGATCAGGGTATTGCAAAGTTCCAGGCAGATTACAAGGCTGTATTTGGCGAATAAAAGTTATTTAGATTTATCAGAGGTTGGAGAATACAATGAATAAATTAGAACTTCAGAAAACTGCTGTAGAGGTTCGTAAAGGAATCGTATCAGCCGTACATTCTGCAAAAGCAGGACATCCGGCCCGGCAAAAGACCTGCTTCATAAGTGTGAACTCGACGCAGAGGGCATCTATAAGCAGATTAAAGCAGCATTATAGGTATATTCATTTATTCTTATAGTTCCTTTTTATATATTTCCTTTTTAAAGAGCTTATTGTAGATGTTTGAATAAAATGTTACAATAAGCTCGATTTTTTACTTTATAGGATAAGATGTCCTATAAAGTAAAAAACTATAGGAAAGGTGGTGAGAGAGAAAATTGGCAGAGTATAGGAATAATTACCGTCAGAGGGAAAACAGATCTGTATATGGGGAGACGAATTCCAGACGAAAGTCATATGGGAAAAACGGCAACTATACGGGAAATTCCGGAAAACCGAGAGAACAGAGATCAAGCCAGAAGCCATATTATAATGACCTGCGTATAGCAGAAAATGACAGAACTTATGTAGAATATTCCAAACTCAGACGAAAGATCATGGCAGATGATAACGTCAAATATATCTGTTCCAGAAATGAGAATGTGATTCATGATAAATGCTGTATCCTGGCGAGAAATATTAAGGACAGCGATCTGAAATATCTGGTCAATTATCCAAAGTGGATGAAACAATGTCCGAGATGTGCAATAGAAACATATATTCATATCGGGGCATTGGATCCTGAAAAAACAGTGGATTATGAGAATTTATTTAAGCGCATGATGATACCGGTTGACATGCTGAGACATATGTATGTTGACTGTGAGATGAAAACAAAAGTAAATGGGGATACATTGACGGTATGGCATAATGAAGATACCTGGAAGATTGTTTTTCTGGATCATCCGGGAAATGTCAGACTACTGCATAATAATTATCATGTGAAAGATGGGCATCGTGTATTTGAAAAAGGATTTCATATCCAGAGTGAATTTACATCCAATACCAAGATAAAATATGCCATTGAAAATATTGAAACATATTCGTGGAGTATGCACCGCGTGCATGAGAGAGAAGCTGTGCTGGAAAAGAAAAAGAATGAAAGTGAAAAACAGGGATTCTGGTCACGGGTGGCACAGGCATTGCATCTTGCATTTCATAAGCAGGAAGAGGATGGAGTTAAAGATCAGACGGATGATACCAGAAAAGAAGATCCGACTGATTTTCAACTGGATTTTTCAGATTTTAATTTTGTAAAGAAGTTTGGTTATCCGGATAATGGTACCAGATGTATCTATGTCTGGAAGACAAAAAACGGGATATATCAATGGCAGATCGGAGAATATGTATCAAAGAAACGGCAGTTTGTGATCAAATTTTCAGATCAGACCTTTATAACGGACTGGCGGAAAGTAATCGCATGGAAATATATATGGAAAGGTGACCTGAACTGGTCTTATGGTGAAAAAAATGAAGAGGACACTGATCGTAATTGATATGCAGAATGATTTTATTGATGGTTCACTTGGTACGAAAGAAGCAGAGGCAATCGTGGATCCGGTAAGAAATCTGATACAGGAATATAAGAACCGGGGAGACGAGGTGATTTATACCAGAGATACCCATGAAACAAATTATATGCAGACAAATGAGGGAAGGCATCTTCCAGTGGAACATTGTATAAAAGGAACAGCCGGCTGGGAGATCGCAGATGGAATATATGCAGATGGCTGTAAGATCATAGATAAGCCATCCTTTGGATATACAGGCTGGAATCAGTATGGATTTGAAGATGTCTGTCTGATCGGGCTTTGTACCGATATCTGTGTAGTATCAAATGCGCTTATCATAAAGGCATTGTATCCGGAGATACGTGTGGCAGTTGATGTCAGATGTACGGCAGGCGTGACACCGGAATCAAAGGCGGCTGCACTTGAAACGATGAAGATGTGCCAGATTGAGCTGGTTGGTGAGGAATAAGCAGGATAAAAAGAACAAATGCAGTAAGAAAGGAAAGAAGACATGCTTGGAATTATAGGAGCAATGGACGAAGAAGTTGCAAAGTTAAAAGAAAAAATGGAACAGGTGCATATTATTGAAAAAGCAGGTATGCAGTTTTACAGAGGTACTTTGTGTGACCGTGAAGTGGTTGTGGTAAAATGTGGTGTAGGCAAGGTTCATGCAGCAATGTGTACACAGGCAATGATCGACTTGTTTCCGGTAGATGGAATTGTAAATACCGGAATTGCAGGCTCGTTAAATGCAGACATCAACATCGGAGATATTGTGCTGGCAAAGGATGCATTAGAGCATGACATGGATGTTTCTGCTCTTGGATATGCTCCGGGAATCAATCCGGATTTAAAAGATGATGAAAATATTTTCAAGACAGATGAAAAAATGTTGGAGCTTGCTCTTACTGCAGCAAAGCAGGCAGAACTTTCCATCAAGGTCTTTACCGGACGTGTAGTCAGCGGAGATCAGTTCATATCAAGTAAAGATAAGAAAAAATGGCTGGTTGAGACATTTGACGGAACCTGTGCAGAGATGGAGGGAGCATCGATCGGACATGTTGCGAGCCTGAACAAGATTCCATATCTGGTTGTCCGTGCTATTTCAGATAAAGCAGATGACAGTGCAGAAATGGATTATCCATCTTTTGCGGCTATGGCGATCGATAACAGTGTTGCACTTATGACAGAATTTGTAAAGTTATGTTAAAAGGAGGCAGTTGAAAAACTATGGAAAAGATAAAAAGTTTTCAGATCAATCATTTATTATTAAATCCTGGAATCTATGTATCCAGAAAGGATAAGGCCGGAGATTCAGTCCTTACGACTTTTGATATCCGCATGACAAAGCCAAACTTTGAACCGGTTATGAATACAGCAGAGATTCATACGATCGAGCATCTGGCAGCTACTTATCTCAGAAATCATGAGGATTATAAGGACAAAGTAATCTATTTTGGACCGATGGGATGCAGAACCGGATTTTATCTGATCCTTGCAGGTGATTATAAGTCAGAGGATATCGTGGATCTGATGATCTCAATGTTTGAATTTATCCGCCATTATCATGATCCGATTCCGGGTGCAAATCCGAGAGAATGTGGAAATTATCAGGACATGAATCTGAACATGGCAAATTATCTGGCTGAGAAATTCTTGAAAGAGGTTTTATATAATATAGGTGAAGACCGCCTGAACTATCCAGAGGGTTGACCTTTTTTTTTCAAAGTGATACGATAACAGATAAAGATTGCCGGGAGAGTGCGGCAATCCATAATAATTATGGAAAAAGAATAAAATCGCGAGAGGTGTAAACGAATGAGTAAGAGTTTTGAAGATTTATTAGCCAAAGTTGCAAAATGCAGCAAGAAGACAGTATCTGTAGCATGTGCTCAGGACAAGCCAGTTCTGGAAGCCGTTAAGGCAGCAAAGGAAAAAGGTATTGCAGATGCGATCCTTGTTGGTGATGAAGCTGAGATCAGAAAGATCGCTGCTGAACTTGATATGAATCTGGATGAGTATGAGATCATAAACGAACCGGACAGCATTCAGGCTGCACGTAAGGCTGTAGAGCTGGTACATAATAATAAAGCAGATATGTATATGAAGGGTATCATTGATACAAAGAACTTCTTAAAGAGCGTTCTGGATAAGGAAGTAGGTTTAAGAACCGGTAAGCCGTTATCACATGTAGCAGTTTTTGAGGTTCCTGGTGTTGACAGATTATTATATCTTTCAGACGTAGCATTCATGACATATCCATCTCTTGAGGATAAGAAAGCGATTATTGAAAATACAGTAAAAGTTGTTCATGCATGTGGTATCCCATGCCCAAAGGTTGCTCCACTTGCGGCAGTTGAGGTTGTAAATCCTAAGATGCCTGTAACTGTAGATGCAGCAGAGCTTACAAAGATGAACGAGAATGGAGAGATCACAGGATGTATCGTTGACGGACCATTATCACTTGACCTTGCCATCGATCCGGAAGCAGCTAAGCATAAGGGAGCAGAAAATCGTAAGATCGTCGGAGATGCAGATATCCTCTTATTCCCTGATATCCACGCAGGAAACCTCGTATACAAGTGCCTGACACATACAACTGCAAGCAAGAATGGTTGTATCCTGACAGGAACAAAGGCACCTGTTATTCTGACATCCAGATCAGACAGCTTTGAAGTGAAGATGAACTCTATTGCTCTTGCAGCAGTTGTTGCAGAAGCAATCAAGAATGAGCAGTAATCAGACCGTTATAGTTACGGAATAAATATATAAGAATTTTGGAGGAAGAATATGTCATACAAAATTTTGATCATCAATCCGGGTTCAACATCTACAAAGATAGGTGTATTTGAAGACGAGAATTTATTATTTGAAGAGACATTAAGACACACAACAGAGGAACTTGCGGGCTTCAACCTTATCGTTGAGCAGAAGAACTTCAGAAAGAAAGTTATCCTTGACATTCTTGCAGAGAAAAAATTTGACATCAAGACATTAGATGTATGTGTAGGTCGTGGTGGTATGTTAAAGCCAATTCCAGGTGGTACATATCCTGTAAGTGATGAATTATTAGAGGACTTAAAGATCGGTAAGCAGGGTCAGCATGCATCCAATCTTGGTGGTATCCTTGCAAGAGAGATCGGCGATGAGTTGGGAATTCCATCTTACATTGTAGACCCGGTTGTTGTAGATGAGCTGATGCCATCCTCCCGTTTATCCGGTGTACCTGAGCTTCCAAGAAGAAGTGTATTCCATGCATTAAACCAGAAGGCAGTTGCAAAGAGATATGCAAAAGAGCATGGCAAGAAATATGAAGATCTGAACCTGATCGTTGTACACATGGGCGGCGGTGTATCTGTTGGTGCTCATTTAAACGGACGTATCGTTGATGTTAATAATGCATTAGATGGTGAAGGCGCATTTTCCCCGGAGAGAGCAGGTGGAGTTCCATCAGGTGATCTTGTTAAGATGTGCTTTTCAGGAAAATATACACAGCAGGAAGTTACAAAGAAACTTGTCGGTAACGGCGGATTCAATGCATATATCGGCAGCAATGATGCAAGAGATCTCGAGAAGCTCGTTCAGGAAGGTGATGAGCATGCAAAGCTTGTTCAAGACGCATTCCATCAGCAGGTAGCAAAGGATATCGGTGCTATGTCAACCGTACTTTGCGGAAAAGTAGATCAGATCATCTTAACAGGTGGTATCGCATATTCCAAGCATACATGTGCAGAACTGGAAAAGAGAGCCGGATTTATCGCTCCGTTTACAGTATATCCTGGTGAGGATGAACTTCTTGCACTTGCACAGGGAGCATTAAGAGTTATGAATGGCGAAGAAGAGCCGATGACATATTAATTTGATGATTGATTGACATTTTGCCTGTGAACTGTAAAAATACAAAAATTGGCATAATAGTTTTTCTTATAATACACATAATAGAATCAAGACAATAAAGTCTTAAATAAATGTATTGGAGGAAATGTATTATGGCAAGTTCAAATTCAACAGGAACAAGCAAGATGAGTGTTCCGGAAGCTAAGGACGCTATGAACAAGTTCAAAATGGAGGTTGCTAAGGAAATTGGTGTAAACCTCAAGGATGGTTACAATGGTGACTTAACATCTGCTCAGAGCGGATCAATCGGCGGCGAGATGGTTCGTCAGATGATCAAGAGACAGGAAGAACAGATGTCAGGCAGATAAGCGGTAAAATAAGAGAAATCTTTAGCTTTTGCTTAGCAGGAAGGGGTTATTGTCGAAAAGACAATAACCTTTTTCTGCGTTATTATGGAAAATGGACTGGACATATATCCAGTATATATGGTATAATCGGATGATTGATGCGGGTATTTTTATGCCCACAATAAAAACGAAATGATAAATGGATGCTAAATAATGCCTTATATATTATTAAAAGATGATGGCATAAGGCATCATTTGCATAATTTTAAGGAGGAAATAAAAAATGAGTTTAGCAGTAGAAAATCTGGAACACAGTATGGCAAAACTTACAATTACAGTACCGGCAGAGGAGTTTGGTAAGGCAATGACAACTGCCTACAATAAGCAGAAAGGTAAATTCAATGTACCTGGTTTCAGAAAGGGTCATGTACCACAGGCATTTATTGAGAAGATGTATGGACCTGCAGTATTTTATGAAGAGGCAGCTAATTCATTAATTAATGAGTATTATCCAAAGGAAGTAAGTGCATCAGATGTTGATGTTGTATCAAGACCGGTTATCGATGTAACTCAGATCGAAAAGGGCAAGGATTTCATCTTTACAGCAGAAGTAGCTGTTAAGCCTGAAGTTGAACTTGGCGATTATAAGGGACTCGAAGTAGAAAAGGCTGACGTAGAAGTAACAGATGATGAAGTTATGGCAGAGCTTTTAAAGGTTCAGAAAGAGAACTCAAGATATAACCCTGTAACAGATAGAGCAGCACAGATGGATGATGAAGTTACACTTGATTTCGAAGGATCAGTTGATGGTGTTCCTTTCGAAGGCGGTAAGGCTGAGAACTACAAGCTCGTTCTTGGTTCCCATTCATTCATTGATACATTTGAAGATCAGCTCGTTGGCAAGAACATCGATGAGGATGTAGAAGTAAATGTTACATTTCCAGAAGATTATCAGGCAGAAGATTTAGCAGGTAAGCCAGCAGTATTCAAATGCAAGATCAAAGAGATCAAGGCTGTAGAATTACCAGAGTTAGATGATGAATTTGCAAGTGAAGTTTCAGATTTTGAGACATTAGATGAATACAAAGAAGACATCAAGAGCAAGGCTGCTGAGAAGAAACAGAAGGATGCTGAGAACGAGAAAGAAAACAAGCTGATCGAGAAAGTAATCGAGAATGCTAAGATGGACGTTGCAGATGCACAGGTTGCAGATGTACAGGAAAGAATTAAAGATGAGTTCGCTCAGAATCTTCAGTATCAGGGAATCAACCTTGAGCAGTATATGCAGATCTGCAATATCACAGAGGAAGCATTAATGGAGAGAATCAAACCAGACGCAGAGAAGAGAATCAAATCCCGTCTTGTTCTGGAAGCAATTGCTGCTGCTGAAAATATTGAGGTATCAGACGATGAAGTACATGAAGAACTGGAAGCTATGGCAAAACAGTATCAGATGAATGTAGAAGATATCGAAGGCTTCATGGGTGATGCAGAAAAGGATAGCATTAAAAAGGATCTTGCTGTTAAAAAGGCAGTTAAGGTTGTTGTAGATAACGCAAAGGAAGTTTAATCCATAATTTCTGATTGCGATATTTTGGAGGTGTAAATATGAGTTTAGTACCTTATGTCATTGAACAGACCAGCCGTGGTGAACGTTCATATGATATTTATTCAAGACTTCTGAAAGACAGAATTATCTTTCTGGGAGAAGAAGTAAATGATACATCAGCAAGTATAGTGATCGCACAGCTCCTGTTCCTGGAGTCCGAAGATCCATCCAAGGATATCTCATTGTATATCAACAGCCCGGGCGGTTCTGTAACAGCAGGACTTGGGATTTATGATACAATGCAGTACATCAAATGTGATGTATCTACAATCTGCTGTGGAATGGCAGCAAGTATGGGTGCATTCCTGCTTGCAGGTGGTGCAAAAGGTAAGAGATTTGCACTTCCAAATGCCGAGATCATGATCCATCAGCCATCCGGCGGATCGCAGGGTCAGGCTACAGAGATTGAAATTGCTGCGAAGCATATTTTAAAGACAAAAGAGAAATTAAATAGAATGTTAAGCGAGAATACCGGAAAGCCATATGAGACCATCGCTGCTGATACAGAGAGAGATAACTGGATGTCAGCAGAAGAAGCATGTGCATATGGTCTGATTGATAGTGTGATCGCAAAAAGATAGTATAAAGAGGTATTGGAATGGCAAATCGTAGTGAAGATAGAAAACTACTTAGATGTTCCTTCTGTAATAAGACGCAGGATCAGGTCAGAAAACTTATAGCAGGACCAAACGCTTACATTTGTGATGAGTGCGTACAGATATGTGCAGAGATCGTTGACGAAGAGCTGGAAGAAACAGGTGCTGAAGATTCCATTAATTTACTGAAACCAAAGGAGATCCGTGAATTTCTGGATCAGTATGTAATTGGTCAGGAAGAAGCGAAGAAGGTTTTATCCGTTGCAGTATACAATCATTATAAGCGTATCATGGCGGATAAGGACTTTGATGTAGAGCTTCAGAAAAGTAATATTCTTATGGTCGGACCAACCGGTTCCGGTAAGACATATCTGGCACAGACACTTGCGAAGATCTTGAATGTTCCGTTTGCCATTGCCGATGCAACTGCATTGACAGAGGCCGGATATGTTGGTGAGGATGTAGAGAATATTCTGCTGAAGCTGATTCAGGCGGCCGATTATGATGTAGAACGTGCAGAGCATGGAATTATCTATATTGATGAGATCGATAAGATCACGAAGAAGAGTGAGAATGTATCCATTACCAGAGATGTATCCGGTGAAGGTGTACAGCAGGCGCTGTTAAAGATCGTGGAGGGAACGGTTGCATCAGTGCCACCACAGGGTGGCAGAAAACATCCACATCAGGAATTTATACAGATCGATACATCAAATATTTTATTTATTTGCGGTGGTGCATTTGATGGTCTGGAGAAGATCATTGACAACAGAATCGGCAAGAAAGCCATCGGCTTCAATGCAGAGGTTGTTGATAAGACAGAGCAGGATATCGGAGAACTGTTAAAGCAGGTTACTCCTCAGGACTTTGTAAAATATGGCCTGATCCCTGAATTTGTCGGACGTCTGCCGATCACAGTTACACTTGATCTGTTGAATAAGGATGCGCTTGTAAGAATCCTGACAGATACAAAGAGTGCGATCTGCAAGCAGTATAAGAAATTATTTGAATTAGATGGCGTGGAATTGGAATTTGATAAGGATGCGCTTTACGCTATAGCAGAAGAAGCGATGGAGAGAAAGACCGGAGCCAGAGGACTTCGTTCTATCATAGAGAAAGCAACGCTTGATCTTATGTATGAGATCCCATCAGATGACAGAGTTGCAAAATGCGTGATCACAAAAGAAGTTATAACGGATGGAGCACAACCAGAAATCACTTATTCTGATAATCCGGCTGAGAAAAAGCAGATAAAGAAGAAGCGTTCAGTAAAAAACAGTGATGAAATAGCTTAAGCAGAAAGCCGGGATGTTATGCATCCCGGTTTTTTGATATAAAGGAGATAAAAGTATGGATAATATCGTCTGGAACAGACCGATGATCGTTTTGAACAATATTGTTATAATGCCAGATACTTCCTCACATCTGGATGTGATCAGCAAGGAATCCTGTGAAGCAGTTGCCAATGCGATGAAAGGTGATTGCAGCATCCTGCTGGTTACGGCAAAGGAAGTAAAGGAGAATAGCAAGGTTCCTGATCTTTATCCGATCGGTGTTACAGCAAAGATCAAACAATATCTGAAAATGCCGAACAAAACAGTCCGCATTCTGATCGAAGCAGAAAAACGTGCAAGGATCGTTTCATTTTATAAGGAAGATGGAGCATATAATGCAGACTTTGAATATATAGATACAGAAGAAACAAACCATCTGGATGAAGTAGAGGAAAAAACATTGATCCGTATGCTTACGGATAAGCTCAGACAAGCATTTGCAAATGGAATGGGAACAAATAAGCTGTTATATAAAAAACTGCTTACGATCGATGACCTTGCAAAATTTGCCGATGGAGTGACAGAATTCATTCCTGCGCCATATACGAAGAAGCAGGAGATACTGGAAACTCTCGATGTAAAAGAACGTGTAATGAAGATCCTTCAGACGATGGATGAGGAGATGGAGATTTTAGCCATCCGTCAGGAGATTCAGGAGAAATTACAGGACTGCGTAAATAAGCATCAGAGAGAATATGTTCTCCGGGAACAGATGAAGGTCATAAAGAAAGAGCTTGGCGAGGATGATAATACAGAAAAAGCGGCAGATGAATATATGGAGCGTTTACAGAATCTGACTGCTCCGGAGGAAGTCAAAGAGAAGCTTACGAAAGAGATATCCAGACTTCGTGCATTGCCGCCGATGGCTGCTGAATCCGGTATCCTTACAAACTATATCGAGACTTTGCTCGACTATCCATGGGGCAAATCTTCAAAAGAGAATGATAATCTGGAAAAGGCAATTAAGATTCTGGAACGGGATCATTATGGTCTGGAAGAAGTAAAGGAACGGATCATAGATTATCTGGCGGTTCATATCTTAAATGAAAAAGGCAACATGCCGATCCTGTGTCTGGTTGGACCTCCGGGAACCGGTAAGACATCGATCGCAAGATCGATCGCTACCGCGACAGGAAAAGAATATGTCCGTATGTCACTTGGCGGCGTTCGGGATGAAGCAGAGATCCGTGGACACAGAAGAACCTATATCGGTGCTATGCCGGGCAGGATCGCACAGTCGATCGCAAAGACAAAGACAGAGAATCCGCTGGTACTGCTTGATGAGATAGACAAGGTAAGCAGCGACTACAAGGGAGATGTATCCTCTGCTTTGTTAGAGGTTTTAGACAGCGAACAGAATAATAAATTTTACGATCATTATTTTGAAGTGCCGATTGACCTGAGCAAGGTATTATTTATCGCAACAGCAAATGATGCATCCCTGATTCCGGGACCGTTAGCCGATCGTATGGAGATGATCGAGATCAGCGGATACACGGAAAATGAGAAGTTCAACATTGCAAAGCTGTATCTGGTCAATAAGGCGATCGAGAGAAACGGACTGACAAAGAAGCAGTTCAAGATCAATGGATCAGCGATCAAATATATCATCCGTCATTACACCAGAGAAGCTGGTGTGCGTGATCTGGAGCGAAATATTGATAAGATATGCAGAAAAGCATGCAGAATGATCCTTACAGAACAGGTGGAGACGGTAAAAGTAACAAAGGACATGATACCACAGCTTCTCGGAACAGAGAAGTACATGGATGACAGCTATGATCTGACCAATAAGGTAGGCTCTGTACGAGGTCTTGCATGGACTGCGGTAGGTGGAGTAACACTTAATATAGAAGTAAATATCATGCCGGGAAATGGCAGTATACAGCTTACCGGAAAATTAGGAGATGTCATGAAGGAGTCTGCTGTTACAGGTTTATCGTATATCCGTACGATGAAGGAATCAGAGACACTGGGTGAAGATTATTTTGAAAAGCATGATATCCACATCCATATTCCGGAAGGAGCAGTTCCAAAGGATGGACCTTCTGCGGGAATCACGATGGCGACAGCCATTTATTCTGCGATATTTAATAAGCCGGTAAGAGGAGATCTTGCGATGACAGGAGAGATCACTCTGCGGGGTAGCGTACTTCCTATCGGTGGTTTAAAAGAAAAGCTTCTGGCAGCAAAAACGATCGGTATTAAGAAGGTGCTGATCCCTGAGATGAACCGCAGAGACCTTAATGATATCAGTACAGAGATTACAGACGGACTGGATATTACCTGTGTGAAAACAATGGAACAGGTGCTTAGTCTTGCACTTGCAAAAGGAGAAAAGAAATGATAATTAAGAGTGCTGAACTTGAAACAGTATGTGGAATTACAAGTACACTTCCAGAGACAGAGATGCCAGAGATCGCATTTGCCGGTAAGTCAAATGTAGGAAAATCCTCCTTGATCAATGGATTGTTAAACCGGAAGTCGCTCGCAAGAACATCATCACAGCCGGGCAAGACACAGACGATCAATTATTATAATATTAATCATGATCTGTATTTTGTCGATCTTCCGGGATATGGCTATGCACAGGTATCCGTAGAGATCCGTGCAAAATGGGGTAAGATGGTAGAACGGTATCTGCATACCTCAAAACAGTTGCGGCTTGTGTTTCTGTTGATCGATATCCGTCATGAGCCATCAGAGAATGATTGCATCATGTATGACTGGATTGTAAAAAATGGATATGAACCGGTAATTATTGCAACAAAGCTTGATAAGATCAAGAGAAGCCAGATCCAGAAGAATCTGAAGATCATAAGACAGAAGATCCAACCGGTAGAGGGAACGATCATAATTCCGTTTTCGGCACAGACCAAGCAGGGAAAAGAAGAGATCCTGCAATTGATCGAAGACCGGATCGCAGAATCAGAATAAATGATCAGGACTGTTTTTCGCCCTTATCATCAGAATACAGCCAGAGAGTATTGACGAGATAGTCATATACTTCGGCACTTTTCGCACGCCAGTTATCACAGATAGCGATGGCGTGCGTTTTTGTTGGTACGTTAAATTTCAGATCGACCAGAGTTTCTTTCCGATCCTTGATCACGCAGGTAACGACGTATTCACCATAGTCATTTAAGGCATAATCGGCATAGATCTCGGATTCATTTTTCAGATTGATCTTCTGGTTATCGAAATAGTCCAGAATATCCTGTTTAATAGCATATGGAATACGGTTTTCAAACATGCTTAAGGCTTCTTCACCCTTGTCAGTGATCTTATAATGGGAAGAAGACCGGATCATGGAGACATAGACAAAATCACACTCGATCAGTCCATTAATGGCTTCCTGAAGCGTGAAATAATTCGTATATCCCTTTGTCAGAACAAAATCGGAAATCTGGGAATTGGTTAGTGTGAAATCCACACGATCCAGCATGTATAATATAATTAATTTGTATAAGACGATCGATTCAGTATTCATAATAATATCCTTTGTATGTTTTGTAAGAATAAATGTATCACAAGAAAAGCATAAAATCAATGAAGCAATGCTGCGGTGAAAGAAAATGATTTACAAAACTTTTTTTTATGCTATACTAAGGCTATTAAATACAACGCTCATGTGGCATCCGGATATCTGATAAGCAGGATGCACAGGTAAGTCATACAGTTGATATACCTGTTTCGAAAAGAATTCATTAGGATAATCCCCAAGAATAAGAATGTGTGTGAATTAAATAAAACGGATAAATTTGGAAGGAGTAAAAGATGGATTTCAAAAATGCATCATTAGAGGAATTGAAGCAATTCGTAAAGGAGCATAAGATAAAGGGTGTATCAGCACTTCGTAAGCCGGCTCTGATCGAATTCCTTGAAAAAAAATACAGTGATGAAGCAGGCCATGCGGAAGAAAATCAGGACGTGAATTCACAGAAAAAAGATGCTGAAAAAATAAAAAAGACAGAAAGAACACGGAAACCGAAAAAGGCAGAGCTGCCAGAAAAAGCAGAACCGCCAGAAAAAGTAGAACAGACTGAAAAAACGAAACACACAGAGCAGCCGGAGAGATCCGAAGAAGATGCTGTAAAAAAAGTGGACAGGAACCGGGTAGAAAATGGCCAGAGATCAGGAGAATCCGGAAGAAGACAGCATAGGAATACTGCCGGAAGGCAGACCAACCGGAATGGAAAAAGACAGGACTATCGGTCACAGGGGAATAATAACAGAAATAACAATTCCTATCATGGAAACAATACACCAAATGTAAATAACGGAAGAAAAGACCATGCGCAGGAGAACAAAACGCTTGCAACCGAGATGACAAAGCCGGAAATGAATATGGAAAAAGCAGTTCTTGAAAAGTCTGCAATGGAAGAGAAAAAAGTAGCTGTTGAAAGTTCTGTAGTATCAGAAAAGGAAGCAGCATATGAAAAATCTGTTATAGAAGAAAAAAATACGGCTGCAGATACAGAGATAAAAGCAGAGGTAAGAATGGAGACGAAGCCTGAGAACAGGCAGGAAGGATCATCTGCTCAGCAGGAACCAAATGGACCGGAGCTTGACAGCGGTAAGATGGCACATGGAATCCTGGAAGTAATGCAGGAAGGATATGGATTTATAAGAAGTGCCAATTATCTGCCGGGAGATCAGGATATCTATGTATCACCGGCGCAGATTCGCAGATTTGGACTTAAGACCGGAGATATCATAATGGGAAATATCCGCGTAAAGACGCAGGGAGAGAAGTTTGGTGCATTATTATATGTAGCTTCTGTCAATGGAGAAAGTCCTGCAAGCATTGCAGGAAGAAAAGCATTTGAAGATCTGACACCGATTTTCCCGAATGAACGGATCAATATGGATGGGGAGGACAGCCCGATTCCGATCCGTATGATCGATCTGCTGTCACCGATTGGTAAAGGACAGCGTGGTATGATCGTTTCCCCTCCAAAGACAGGTAAGACAACCTTGCTGAAACAGATCGCAAAATGTATCAGTACCAGATACAGTGAGATTCATTTGCTGGTGCTTCTGATCGATGAAAGGCCGGAGGAAGTAACGGATATCAGGGAATCCATAGAGGGACCAAATGTAGAAGTTATTTATTCGACATTTGATGAGCTGCCGGAGCATCATAAGCGTGTATCGGAAATGGTAATCGAACGTGCAAAACGACTGGTAGAGCAGAAGAAAGATGTCGTGATCTTACTTGACAGTATTACAAGACTTGCAAGAGCGTACAACCTTACAGTTCCACCAAGTGGAAGAACCTTATCCGGTGGTCTTGATCCTGCGGCGTTACATATGCCGAAGAAATTCTTTGGTGCTGCCCGGAATATGCGTGAGGGCGGAAGCCTTACGATTCTTGCGACAGCGCTGGTTGAGACAGGAAGCAAGATGGATGATGTGGTATTCGAGGAATTCAAAGGAACCGGTAATATGGAACTGGTGCTTGACCGGAAGCTTGCAGAAAAGAGAATCTTCCCTGCGATCGACATTGCAAAATCCAGCACCAGACGGGATGATCTGTTATTATCACCGGAAGAACAGGAAGTTGTATATGCACTTCACAAGATATTATCCGGTAATAAGGCAGAGGATATGCTGGAGGATGTACTGAAATTATTCGTTCGGACCAAGAATAATAAAGAGTTTATCTATTATGTTAAAAAATCATTGCTAAGAAAATAAAAAAACACTTGCATTTCTATGCCGGTTTATGTTAGAATACAAAAGCTGTGTTTTATGAAGAAGTGAGGCTGATGGCCTATTCTCATATATCAATAATATAATAAAGAGGTGAGATTAAATGAGAGAAGGAATACATCCAAATTATTATCAGGCAAAGGTTGTATGTAACTGCGGAAACGAATTTGTTACAGGTTCTACAAAAGAAGAAATTCATGTAGAAATTTGCTCAAAGTGTCATTCATTCTATACAGGCCAGCAGAAGGCAGCTAAGGCTCGTGGTAGAATTGATATGTTCAACCGTAAGTACGGTGTTTCACAGTCAAACTAATAAAAAGGATGATAGGTTGAGGTTAAAGCTTTTAATCTCAGCCTATTTTTGTTTTAGGAAACAATTTAACGAGGTATAGAATTTGAAAAGAGCCAGAATAGGTGGTCAGGCGGTGATCGAAGGCGTAATGATGAAATACGAGGATCAGTACGCAGTAGCAGTCAGAAAGCCGGATCAGGAAATTGAAGTTAAAGTAGAAAGCTATACACCGATAGGTGAAAAAAATAAAATCCTGAAATTGCCGATTCTTCGTGGAGTGGTTAATTTCTTTGAGTCGCTGGTAATTGGAGTTAAAACGCTGACATATTCAGCCGATTTTTATGAAGAGGAAGAACCGACTGGAAAGAGTGAAAATAAAGATGATTCCAGGTTGTCAGATACAGAAAGTAATAATGGAAGCGGTTCAGGTGAGAACGGCAGTAAAAACAATAAAAAAGAAAGCAGTACAGGAGATGATCTGATGATGATCGGAACCGTTATTGTATCACTTGCCATTGCGATCGCATTATTCATGCTGCTTCCGGCATTTATTGCAGGACTGCTTGAGCATGTGACAAAAAGCAATGTATTGATAGCGGTAGCGGAAGGTGTGCTTCGGTTGGTGATCTTTCTTGCATATGTAGTATTAATATCATTGATGAAGGATATCAAACGTGTATTTATGTATCATGGTGCAGAGCATAAGACGATCAACTGTTTTGAAGCAGGCGATCCGCTGACTCCGGAAAATGTAAAGAAACATTCCAGATACCATAAACGCTGTGGAACCAGTTTTTTGGTAGTCGTTATGATCATAAGCATTATTGTATTTATGTTTATAAATGTGAAGTCTATGTGGCTGCGATTGCTGTCGCGTGTACTTCTGGTTCCGATTATTGCGGGAATCTCGTATGAATTTATCATGTTTGCAGGCAGAAGTGACTCAAAGCTTGCGAATATATTAAGTGTACCCGGTATGTGGGTACAGCGTCTTACGACGAAGGAACCGGATCTTGAGATGTGTGAGGTGGCAATTCGTTCGGTAGAAGCGGTGATCGACTGGCGTGCTTATCAGGACGCTATGAAGCGTGGAGAGATCGAAGATTAAGAAGTTGAAATGATGCCAGTGAATGTAAAAGGAAATAGACGTATGACTCAGTATCAGCTTGTAACAGCAGGAAAAGAAAAACTGAACGAACATAATGTGCCGGATGCAGATATCGATGCAGAGTTATTATGGCTCTTTGTATCAAAGCAGGATAAGATGGCATATATTATGAACCGGCAGGAAGATGTTACCGAAACGATCCGTTCTTCCTATGAAGCGTTGATCGATAAAAGGTCAAAACGTATTCCGTTACAATATATAACAGGCATACAGTGCTTTATGGGGTATGATTTTGAGACTGCACCGGATGTACTGATTCCAAGATTTGACACAGAAGTTCTGGTGGAACAGGCAAACCGCTTGATTCAGGACATACATTCTGATAAGATGTCTGTGCTGGATATGTGCTGTGGTTCCGGGTGCATCGGATTGTCGGTAGCACTTATGAATCAGAATATTCATATAGATCTGTGTGATATCTCAGATTCCGCGATCGCACTTACGACAAAAAATGCGAAACGATTAGAAGTATCTGATTATACTGTTATAAAATCAGATTTATTTGATAAGATAGATAAAAGATATGATATGATCCTGTCCAACCCACCATATATAGAGAGCAAAGTGATTGACGGATTGATGCCGGAGGTTCGGGATTATGAGCCGAGGCTGGCATTGGACGGCGATGCGGACGGATTGAAGTTTTACAGAGCAATTATAGAAAATGCGGAGAGTTATTTAAATGAAAAAGGATATATTTTATTTGAAATTGGTAATCATCAGGCACATGATGTGCAGCAGCTCCTTGTAGATAAGCATTTTGAAGATGTACGCGTAGTGAAAGACCTCGCAGAAAATGACAGGGTTGTAATTGGAAGAAAAGCCTGAAAAAAGGCTGGATATATTAACGGACACATGAACAGGAAATGAGCATGTGCTGCAGGAGGATTATTATGTTTGATAAATTAGAAGATTTAGTAGACAGACTTGATACATTAAATAACCAGTTGACAGATCCGGATATCGTATCTGATCAGAACAAATTCCGCAAATTAATGAAGGAGCAGAGTGAACTGACTCCTATCGTAGAAAAGTACAAAGAATATAAAGATGCAAAACAGACGATCGAAGACAGTCTGCTTATGCTTGAAGAAGAAAATGATGAAGAGCTTCGTGAAATGGCGAAGGAAGAATTAAATGAAGCAAAGGCAACAGTAGAAAAGACGGAAAATGAATTAAAGATTCTGCTTCTTCCAAAAGATCCGAACGATTCCAAGAATGTTATCGTCGAGATCCGTGCAGGTGCAGGCGGAGATGAAGCCGCATTATTTGCATATGAGATCTACAGAATGTATCAGAAATACGTTGATCAGTTCAAATGGAAAGTAGAACTGATGAGCGTGAATGAGAATGGAATCGGTGGTTTCAAGGAAGCGGTATTCATGATCACAGGTGATGGTGCATATTCCAAGATGAAATATGAGAGTGGAGTTCACCGTGTACAGAGAATCCCGAAGACAGAGTCTGGCGGAAGAATCCATACCTCAACTGTAACAGTTGCAGTTATGCCAGAAGCAGAGGAAGTTGATGTAGAGATCAATGAAAATGATATCCGTATCGATGTCATGCGAGCATCCGGTAACGGTGGTCAGTGTGTCAATACAACAGATTCAGCCGTTCGTCTGACACATATACCAACCGGTATCGTGATTTACAGCCAGACCGAGAAGTCCCAGCTTCAGAATAAGGCGAAGGCATTTGCGCTGCTCCGTTCCAAGCTGTATGATATGGAGCTTCAGAAGCAGCATGATGCAGAAGCTGCAGACCGTAAGAGCCAGATTGGAACCGGAGATCGTTCAGAGAAGATTCGTACTTATAACTTCCCGGAAGGTCGTGTAACCGATCACAGAATCAAACTCACCTTGTATAAGCTGGAACAGATCTTAAACGGTGATCTGAATGAGATTATCGACAGTCTGATCGCAGCAGATCAGGCAGCCAAGCTTTCTCAGGTGAATGAGGAAGAATAAAAGAAACCCTCGATATTGAAAAAACAAGTTGGCATCTGCCTGATCCGGCAGATGCCATTTTTAAGTAAAAGAGGGTGTTGGCGAAATAAACTGAATAAATAAGGCAAATTGATTGACATATTTTTGAATAAGTGGTTATATTATATGTGGCTTAAATGGACATACTAATGATAATTTACAGATATGAAATGAGGTAGCTAGATGTATAAAAAGAATGTAAGGTTCTTTTTTGCTTTGTTCATGGGCAAACTGGCAAGAACCATGCAGAGAATGTTGAAGATGAACGCAAGTTATTTTCCGGGAAAGCTGGCAGTCAAGCTTTGTCCGGATTTCATGGGATGTATAGATAAACCGAAAACGATCATAACAGTAACAGGAACCAACGGCAAGACAACAGTATGTAATATGATCATAGATATTCTGGAGGCAAATGGCTATGACGTTTTGAACAACCGTGCTGGTTCTAATGTGAATGCCGGAGTAGCGAGTTCATTGATCGCAGGAAGTACTCTGACAGGAAAGGCAAAGAAAGAATATGCAGTATTTGAAGTCGATGAAAGAAGTTCAAAGCTGATCTATCCATATGTAAAACCAACATATGCGGTATGTACGAACCTGTTCCGTGATTCCATTCAGAGAAATGCAAACCCGGAGTTTATTTTTAACTTTATCAATAATAATATGCCAAAAGAATCACATCTGATCTTAAATGCGGATGATCTGATCAGTTCAAATCTTGGATCGGAAAATGAAAAAACATACTTTTCAATCAACAGACTTCCATCTGACCGGGAGGAATGTATTAATCTGATCAATGATATGCGGATCTGTCCAAAGTGTCATCATAAATTAAAATATAACTATGTCCGGTATCATCATATTGGAAAAGCTGTCTGTGAGTTCTGTGGATATACGTCACCGGAAGGCGATTATAAGGCAGATGTTGATTATGAGAACAAAGTAATAACAGTTACACATAATGAGAGCAGGGAACAGTATCCGATGATCAGCAACAGTACATTTAATCTGTACAATGAGCTGACTGCAGTTACCGCTCTTCGTGAATTTGGTTTGACAGGTGAGCAGATCCGGAACGCGATCCAGAATCTTAATATTGTGGAATCGAGATATTCCAGAAGTACAGTGGATGGGATCACGATAGTGACCAATATGGCAAAAGGACAGAATCCAATTGCATGTTCCTGTGTATTTGATTATGTGTCTAAGGAACCGGGAAATAAAGAGGTCATTCTTTTGCTGGAAGATATATTTGACCGGAAAAATTCATCTGAAAATATGACATGGATCTTTGATACGGATTTTGAGTTCTTAAATCAGCCGAATATTACGAACATCGTAATAGGTGGTCTGCGGACGAAAGATTATAAGCTCCGTTTAATGATGGCCGGGGTTCCGGAGGAAAAGATCAAAGAGACAACGGATGAAGCAGGTGCATATAAATCCCTGAATCTGGATGGAACAGACAGTGTATACATTCTTCATGATATTCATGAAAATGATACAGCGCTTGTACTTCGGGATAATCTGAAACAATATTTGAAGGAAAGAGAGGCATAACAAATGGGAACAGATATTACAATAGAAGTTCTATATGGAGAATTTGCCAATCTTTTCGGTGAATTACAGAACGTAAATTATTTAAAAGACTGTATGCCGGAGGCAACAGTTATTTATACCGGCTTATATGATAAACCGGCATTTACAGAGGGCAGGGCAAACCTTGTATATATGGGAGCAATGACAGAGAATCAGCAGGAATTGGCGATTCAGGCATTGAAACCATATAAGAAAGAACTGGAAGAGCAAATCGAGGCTGGAACAGTATTTCTCTTTACCGGGAATGCAGTCGAGATCGTTGAACAGTACATTGAGAATGAAGATGGAAGTCGAATAGAAGGACTTGGTATTTTTAATACCTATGCAAAGAGAGATATGATGCATAGATATCATTCTCTTGTATTTGGACAGTATGAAGATATAAAGCTGGTTGGTTTTAAAGCGCAGTTCAGTCATTCTTATGGAGATAATTCAAAGGATTATTTCTATGATGTGATTCGCGGGGATGGTTTTCATCCGGGAATAAAACAAGAAGGTTTGAAGAGAAAGAATTTCTTTGCAACATATACAGTTGGACCATTTCTTATTATGAATCCGTTGTTTGTAAAGTATCTGATGCAATTACTTGGTATAAAAGAACCGGTTCTTGCGTATGAATCCGTTATTATGGAAGCATACAGACAGCGTTTGGAAGAGTTTGAAGATGAAAAATTAAAATATCAGTAAGAGAATATAAAGGAAAAACTTCCGGATATGACCTTGTATTGTAAAACAGAGGTTCCTATCCGGAAGTTTTTATTTTACAAAGTTATCAGGAGAGTTGGCGTTTTTGCTATATAAGTATATTAACAAATATTTACTTGACAAAAAAAGGGTAACATGAAACTATGGATGTAGGATTTTTCGTTACAGGAAGGAATGGGAGGTTACTTAATATGGATATAAATAATACACCGCCAAATTTTGGAGAACAGCCGAATTATAATAATGTACCGCCAAACTATAATAATGTGCCACCAAACTTTGGAGGACAGCCAAACTATAATAATGTATCACCGAATTTTGGAGGACAATCAAACTATAATAATGTGCCGCCAAATTTTGGATGGCAGTCAAATTACGATTATAAGCCGAGAAGATCAAGACCGGGGGTATCGCCCGAACGGTTTGAGATTTTTGGCGGTTTTGCGTTTGGTTATGCCATGATCTACAGTGTGCTGATGTATCGGAATTATGCAAGTATCTGTGCTGTATTCATGGCAGTTATGACCGTTTTGTTTATGAGTTTCAGTATCATGCGCCATGAGAAGAATCTGCCGGTAAATGACGGAGAATCGTTATCTTTTGGGAAACTTTTTGGAAAGCAGACGAAGCTGATTCCGCATTATGCAGGTATCCTTTTGCTTGGGGTATCAGTTTGCAGGACTGATGATTCATTTTTGATCGTTTTGGATCATCTTTGCATTTTATTCCTTGTGTGTGCAGGGCTTCTCCGGTATTTTGATGATCTTAAAAACATGGGATTTGTCGAATATGGTCTTACGGTTATCGAGAAGATGGCAGAGCCGTTTACCTGTTTTGACCGTTTTTTCTCAGACTACAGACAATATAACAGAGAACATGAAAATGCAAAAAAACGTGCGAAATTTGTCTATATTCTGATCGGTGTTGTCGTTGCGATTCCGTTGCTGTTCGTAATGATCAGCCTGCTTTCCAGTGCAGATCAGATCTTTGGAGATGCGGTTGAAACATTACTTGGAAATATTTTCCTGTCATGGGATGCAATCTGGTTTCTTGTATTTGCATTTGCGGCGTTATTATTTACATATGGTATCATTGTGTCAGCACCGTTTGGAAGCAGACATCACAGACAGACAAAAGAAGGAACACATGAACCGATCATTGCGATCACGGCAATGGGATTGCTTACCCTGGTGTATCTGTTGTTTTCAGTGATCCAGATCCTATATCTGTTTACAAATAATATGTCACTGCCGGATGATATGACTTATGCGGAATATGCCAGACAGGGATTCTTTCAGCTTATGTTCGTATCGGTGCTGAATGTGATACTGGTATTGATCTGTCATGCAATTTTCAGTAAAAGTACGGTGCTTAATATCGTACTGACTATTATGTCGGCTTGTACTTATGTGATGATCGCATCTTCGGCACTTCGTATGACAATGTATATCAAAGCATATGATCTTACTTATATGAGGATTCTGGTATTTGCAGCACTGGCTGTTCTTGCTGTGGTGCTTGCAGGCGTGATCGTCAGAATCTATGCTGACCGTTTTCCACTGGTGCGTTATTCGATGTTTGTGATCGTTACTGTATATATTATCGTATCATTCCTTCGACCGGCTTATCTGGTTGCCAGATATAATCTGGAAAATCAGGATCCAAAGGATGTGGATTTCCGGTATGTGACGTCACTTGGTGCAGATGGAGCGGAAGAAGTATATGAGTTCATTGTAGATAACTATATGACGGGACAGGATGATGATTACTACGAGTACGATAACTACCAATATGACGATTATTATAACAAATATAATAATTATAAGGATATCAAGGGCTTCTCGTATGACAGAATGGAATGGTATTTTAATGGAATTCGGGATACCTATAAAGAAAAAGGTGCGATCCGTGGATTTAACTTCTCGAGAAACAAGGCAGAGAAGTATGCAAAACGTTTCTTTAAATGGTATGGAGAAGATGAATAAGGTACATTAATTTAGGATTAAAATGCGTTGCCCCTATTGTAAAAAAATGGAAAATAGTATAAAATAAAACTAAATTTGGGGCATACAGATGAGAGGTCAAAATGCCGCCGGATAAAAGATGATTTTATGGAGGTAGTAGAAAAAATGAAAAAAGCAACAAAGAGATTATTAGCTGTATTTTTAGCTCTTGCAATGGTATTCACATTATTAGCAGTACCGGCAACCAGCATGAAGGATGTAAGTGCGGCAACCAGTAAGACGGTGTATATTAACCCGTATAGTGACAGAGTTGTTTCCTATAAGCCGGATCGTGTAACTCAGGCATCTGGTGTTATCAGTATTATGGGATGTACAAAGGCATCTCAGATCAAAAAGTTAAAATGTTCAAACAAGAACATGAAAGTATCAGCCAAAGATGGATATATTCGTGTAGACTATGGAAAGAAAGCTGGTAAGGCAACTATTACATGTACAGTAAAGGGTGTTAAGCTGAAAACCACATTTACTGTAAAGAAATATACCAATCCTGTAAGTTCAATCAAGATTGGAAGCAAGAATTATACATCAAGCTTTGCAAAAAATACTTACACCTATACTTCAAAGAAAGTATCAAAAAAGACACTGAGTGTAAAGGCTAAAAAGGGTTGGACGATTAAATCAGTAAGTGTATATAATGGTAAGAGTAAACATTACGATGTAAATAAATCCAGTTTTTCCAAGAAAATCACATTGAACAAGAAATATGCAGATGTGATCGTTGTTATGTACCAGAAGAGTACAGGACTTACAGAGTCTTTAATGGTAACATACAGATAATTAAAACGTAGAATTAATGAAAAGGTGTTGATATATATATCAGAACAGATTATATATCAGCACCTTTTTGTTGTGCCTGCTTATAAGGTGTGGTATACTTTACATAGCGATTTGGTAAAATATATCATGTGGTTTTAAAAACCATATTTGCCATAAAATGGTAATGGAGGATGTTAAAATGAATGATTATGTTATATTGACAGATTCATCCTGTGATCTGCCGGATGATATCGTGAAGAAATATCAACTGGAGATCTTACAGCTTGATTTTATTGTTGAAGGAGAGGGAAGCTTTCATAATGATCAGGCAGACATTGAGGAAGTATATAGCAAATTAAGAAATGGGGCAAATATCAAGACTTCTGCAGCGAATATCTCGCAGGCATCGGAGGCCATAGAAGCATTGTTTAATCAGAAGAAAGATATCTTATATCTGGGCTTTTCATCCGGACTTAGTTCTACTTATCAGACCGTGTATATGGCCGGTCAGGAATTAATGGAGGAGTATCCGGAACGAAAGATGATCAGTGTTGATACCCTTGCGGCATCTATGGGACAGGGACTTCTGGTATATAAGGCATGTCAGGCAAAAGATGCAGGAAAAAGTCTGAAGGAGAATGCACAGTATATAGAAGATATCAAGTTAAAGCTATGCCATTGGTTTACAGTAGACGATCTTTTCTTCTTAAAAAGAGGAGGCCGTATATCAGGTGTGACAGCAACAGTTGGCACAATGCTGTCGATCAAGCCGATCCTGCATGTGGATGACGAGGGACATCTGATCAATGTAAGTAAGGTCAGAGGAAGAAAAGCAGCGATCACAGAGCTTGCAAACCGGATGGAGAAGCTGGCGGTACATCCGGAAGATCAGGATATCTTTATCAGTCATGGTGATTGTATAGAAGATGCAGAGAAACTTGCTTCTATTATTAAAGAGAGGTTCGGAAATGACAGGATCACGATATCCTATGTTGGTCCGGTGATCGGAGCACACTCTGGTCCCGGAACACTGGCATTGTTCTTCCTTGGAGAACACAGATAAACAGCTTCTTACAGAATAAGGATAGACAGGTTAAAGGCAGATTAAATAAATAAAAAATAATTGAGAATCATTCCTAATAACTATTGACATTTATCAAAAATTGTGTAAAATAGAATCATAGAAATTGATAACGTTTCTCAATAAGAATAATAATAAAAAAGCAAAGGAGATTTTAATTATGGCAAAGTTTGTATGTAGTGTATGTGGATATGTATATGAAGGAGAAGAAGCTCCTGCACAGTGCCCTGTATGTAAGGCACCTGCTGAGAAGTTTATCAAACAGGGTGATGATAAGACATGGGCATCTGAGCATGTTGTAGGTGTAGCACAGGGTGCACCGGAAGATATCATGGAAGATTTAAGAGCAAACTTCCAGGGCGAATGTTCAGAAGTTGGTATGTACCTTGCAATGGCTCGTGTAGCATTCAGAGAAGGCTATCCTGAGATTGGTAACTACTGGGAGAAAGCAGCTTATGAAGAAGCAGAGCATGCAGCTAAGTTTGCAGAGCTTCTTGGTGAAGTAGTTACAGATTCAACAAAGAAGAACCTTGAGATGAGAGTAGAAGCAGAGCATGGTGCAACTGCCGGTAAGACAGATCTTGCAAAACGTGCAAAAGCACTGAATCTGGATGCAATCCATGATACTGTTCATGAGATGGCAAGAGATGAGGCAAGACATGGAAAGGCATTTGAAGGTCTTTTAAAGAGATACTTCGGTTAATCATTCTATGAATGATCGTGCAGAATAGCACAGAACACTAATTAAGAAGTAAATATATAATACACTCTAATAAAAAATCCGGCTGACAGGAATTTCCCATCAGTCGGATTTTGAGTTAGTCTTTCAATTTAAAAGATGAAGTTCCATCGCCATCAAAGGTGTCAGGATCTAAGCCACTTGTGGCTGCTTCAGATGTATTGCTGTCTGAAAATGGAGTCGTTGGCTCCTGTGCGTTTGGATCGGCATAGCCTGAATTCATGCCGGTGTTCATATCAGGAGTTGTTGGATTGCCATATGCACCAGTATATGGTTCTGACTGGATATCCGGACCGTATACCGTGTTCTTGTGACGAATAATACCTAATATAATAAGCAGGATACCAAGACCGAAGGCTATAAGACCGATAATGATAGATGTACGACATCCCTCTTTTGTCATGATCTTAATATAGTATGGAAGCATATAAGAATCCAGTGTAGCTTTTTCTGTGGAGGTAAGAGTGATATCATAGGCAGATTCATACATATCGTAGATATAATTTCTCATATATCCCATAATCTCACTGTCTGATTTGCATAATTTGCCGATGTAGTGTAATGTACCCGGATCTGCACCTGACTGGGACCAGGTGTAATCGGATAAAGCTTCAAGCTCAGACTTTTTTGATTCAGCAATATTCAGTCCAATGTAGTATTCGTTGTCTTTAAGTGCACTTATCAGATAATACTGGTCTGTTGTTCTTTTGAATACATAATTTGTAGTTTCAACATTCTCACAGAAAGAATAAAAAGCATAGTCAACATCAATCTCTACATATTTGTCGGCATCCAGATCCTTTTCAGATGCGGTATTCAGATTGAGCAGATCCCCATTCAGTTTGCTGTAATCCCGGATTCCCTGAAAGGCAAATACGATACCGATAATTATCAATATAATGCTTGGGATCAGGAGATCGGAAAATTTCTTCGCCCTCTTATTTTTGTTAAACATATAATGTCCTCCCATTTTTGTTTTTGTGAGCAAAATTCTTCTTTTTGTAGTACAATAGAATACAAGTTACGCTCTTATGAAATTTTATCAAATCCGCCATTTTTCGACAATGTGAAATCTGCTGAAAAAAAGCAGCTATTATAAAGGTATGCGGGATGTTTGAATATTATTTTTTGGATAATTTGACCAGAGTAAATTATTTCAGAAAAACACGGGAGAAGAAATGGCAAGATGAAAGAACAGTAAGGTAAAAGAATAAAGAATGAGTCGAATGAACATATCAGAAAAGGATTTAGACAGAGATGCAGAAGAATAATTCAACAAATAAAGCAAAATCCACAAATGCAAATAAAACTAAAACTTCAGGCGAATCAAGAACAACAAATAGAAAAGCAAATAAAAATACAGACAGATCGGCAAACAGTAAGTTCTCATCAGGAAAAAGAAAGCAGAATACAGCAGAAAGTAAAAAAAAGTTTCTTTATATAATTCCGGCTATCATATGGATGGTATTTATATTCTATATGTCAGGAAAGACCGGACAGGAATCCTCCGGACAGAGTGGGAAGATCAGTTTGTTTATAACTGATCTCTTGGAAAAGGTACGGCAGGATTCACCACAGGAGATGCAGAATCTACAGGATATTCTGGAGCTTGTTATAAGAAAGGCTGCACATATGACAGAATATGCGATCCTGTTCTTACTTTCATATCTGGCAACGGTGAAGATATCCATGAGCCAGAGCAGATTTTATAACAGAAGCATAGCTGTCTTAATTTCGTTATTATATGCATGTTCGGATGAGATGCATCAGTTATTGGTTCCGGGCAGGAGCGGAAAAATGATCGATGTCGGGATCGATATGGCAGGAGTGTTGATTGTTCTAATATGTATGATTCTGTCTAAGAATACGAAATGGAAGATCATTTGTGGAGTACTTTTGGGAGTGCTGTTAGTTGCAGCATTTGTCGCTCTGCTATTTGTCCCGTTTTGAAAAACTGACGCAGGACTTCGATCATTTCCGTGTGCAGCGGTTTACTTCATGCTGAAAAAATGATATATTAATGAATATATGTTATGCCAAAAGGAGCCGGAGAAATGACATTAGAGGAAGTTAGAAAGCAGATCGACGTAGTTGATAAGCAGATCAAGGTGCTGTTTAAGGAACGAATGATACTTGCAGATCAGGTCGCAAGGGTAAAGGCAGAATCAGAGGATGCTATATATAAGCCGGATCGGGAAGAAGCGATCATAACGAAGCTGACCGGGGATGTAGACGACAGCATCAAGAAAGAATATACGGCACTGATCAAGCGTATTATGGAGGTCAGCAGAAAGTATCAGTATGGGAGAACATTAGAACTTCGTAATTGTCTGGATGTATCGTTTGTGACGGAGGAACCGAAGGTAAAGAAGCTTGCCATGCTGAAGCATGAACTTTACATATGTCAGGGCTATTCCAGAGATCTGGTAAATACAGTCAGTGATTATGAACAGGTCATGGAGCTGATCCGGAAGGATGAAGCAGATGCCGGAATGGGTATATTTGAGGATATCAGCTATGGTGTGTCGGATTCGCTGCATGAGGCACTTACCATGAATGATTTCTATATTTACAGGTGCGATGAGGTATTGGACGAGGGACACCGGAAGAAGGTCGTTACATTCGGAAAACAACTGGTAGTTCTGCCGGAGCATAACCGGTTAAAGATCGTCTTTGTCTGTAAGAATAAGAGCGGAAGTCTGGCGAGTGTATTATCGATGATATCCGATTATGGCGTGAATCTGACCGAGATCCATTCGGTGCCGTTCCGTGGAGGAGAATGGAATTATCGGTTTTATATCGAGTTAAACGGAAACCTGCTTCAGAAAGAGATCCAGGCACTTGTATTCCAGTTGATAAATGAGACAGAGACATTTAAGATACTTGGAAGCTATTTTTGTGAACAATAAATTTTTATATATAAGGGAGAAAAGACATGATAGACAAATTAGTAAAAAAAATCAAAGAGACAAAGGCACCGATCGTTGTTGGACTGGATCCGATGCTTTCCTATGTGCCGGAATATATAAAGAAGACAGCATTTGATGAATATGGTGAGACTTTAGAGGGCGCAGCGGAAGCCATCTGGCAGTACAATAAGGGTATTGTGGACGCAGTTCATGATCTGATCCCTGCTGTTAAGCCGCAGATTGCTATGTATGAGCAGTTTGGTATCGAGGGCTTAAAGGTATTCCAGAAGACGGTTGATTATTGTAAGTCAAAGGATCTGGTTGTGATTGCAGATATTAAAAGAGGCGATATCGGATCAACATCTGCAGCATATGCAGTCGGACATCTTGGAAAGGTTGCGGTCGGAAGTAAGACATATTCCGCATTTGGTGAGGATTTTGCAACTGTAAATCCATATCTTGGTACCGATGGAATCAAGCCTTTTGTAGATGTATGTAAGGAAGAGAAGAAGGGAATCTTTGTACTGGTCAAGACATCAAATCCTTCATCCGGTGAATTCCAGGATCGTCTGATCGATGGCAAGCCGTTATATGAGCTGGTTGGCGCTATGGTTAATGAATGGGGCAAAGATACGATCGGTGAGAGCGGTTACAGCAGTGTCGGTGCTGTTGTAGGAGCAACGTATCCAGAGATGGGTAAGGTACTTCGTAAGATCATGCCGAAGTCATTTATCCTTGTTCCGGGTTACGGAGCACAGGGCGGTAAGGCTGCTGATCTGGTACATTATTTCAATGAAGACGGACTTGGTGCGATCGTAAATTCATCCAGAGGAATCATTGCAGCATACAAGCAGGAGAAATATGCATCATTTGGCGAAGCAAATTATGCAGATGCTTCCCGTCAGGCTGTTGTTGATATGATTGAAGATATCAACAGCGTATTATAAATATCGGATTTATCAGAAAAATAGTATGCAGTACACGATGTGTGGTGATAGTGGAGGCGTACAGATCATATGCAAGAGATCACGGGAGGACATAGATACATGGGAAAAGTAAAGATAACAGCAGAGGTTGTGAGCCAGACCTGTATAGCAACAGATATATATAGTCTGATCCTGAAAGCAGGAGAGATTGCATCGCAGGCGGTTGCAGGTCAGTTTGTTTCTGTATATTCAAAGGATGGAAGCCGTATGCTTCCAAGACCAATCAGTTTATGTGGAATTGATAAAGAAGCAGGTACGCTTCGTCTGGTATATCGTATCGCAGGAAAGGGAACAAATGAGTTCTCAAAATTACAGGCAGGAGATACGGTTGATATTCTTGGTCCGCTTGGAAATGGCTTTATGAAGGAATCCGGAAAAGCAATTCTGATCGGTGGAGGAATCGGTATTCCACCGATGCTGCAGCTTGCAAAGGAGCTGGACTGTGAGAAGTCCATCGTACTTGGATACCGGGATGAGCTTTTCTTAAATGAAGAATTTGAACCATATGGTAGTGTGTATCTGTCTTCCGAAGATGGAGTGCATGGAACAAAGGGAAATGTAATAGATGCGATCAAAGCATGTGCGGTAACCGGTGATATCATATATGCCTGTGGCCCGACTCCGATGCTTCGGGGAATCAAACAGTATGCGGCAGAGCAGAATATCCGTTGTGAGATTTCATTGGAAGAAAAGATGGCATGTGGTGTAGGTGCCTGTCTTGCCTGTGTCTGTCAGACAAAGAATGTGGATGAGCATTCAAAGGTACACAATGCAAGGATCTGTGCAGATGGTCCTGTCTTTTATGCTGAGGAGGTGGAACTGTAATGAGTAAAGTAAATATGGCGGTAAACATCGCAGGAGTAGAATGGAAGAATCCAATTACAGTTGCATCCGGTACATTTGGTTCAGGTATGGAGTATTCGGAATTTGTCGATCTGAACCGTCTGGGAGCAGTTACGACAAAGGGTGTGGCAAATGTTCCGTGGCCGGGCAATCCGACACCCAGAATTGCAGAGACATATGGCGGAATGATGAATGCCATCGGACTTCAAAATCCGGGTATTGATACTTTTATAAAAAGAGATCTTCCGTTCCTTGCAAAATATGATACAAAAGTGATCGTAAATGTATGCGGAAAGTCAAAGGAAGATTATATAGATGTCGTAGAACGGCTGGCAGATACAGATATTGATATGCTTGAGATGAATGTATCCTGCCCGAATGTAAAAGAGGGAGGAATTGCATTTGGTCAGAAGCCGGAAGCTCTTTATGATATAACACAGGCAGTAAAGAAGGTTGCAAAGCAGCCGGTGATCATGAAGCTCAGTCCGAATGTTACAGATATTACTGAGATGGCAAGAGCTGCGGAAGCAGGCGGAGCAGATGCGCTGTCACTTATTAATACACTTACAGGCATGAAGATTGATGTTAAGCGTCGTACATTTGCTGTAAAGAATAAGACTGCCGGTGTATCAGGTCCCGCGATCCATCCGATCGCAGTACGGATGGTGTATCAGGTTGCAAATGCTGTCAAGCTTCCGATCATAGGCATGGGCGGTATCGCTACGACTGAGGATGCTCTTGAAATGATCATGGCCGGTGCATCGGCAATTGCAGTTGGCACAGCAAACTTCAATAATCCATATGCAACAATGGAGATTACAGATGGAATTGAGAAGTATCTGACCGAGAATCAGATTGATGATATAAATGAGTTGATTGGGTGTGTAAAATAAAAGATATTGGGTTATCTGCTTTATAGGATGTATTGGGGAGGCAGTTAGTTGGTTATGGAAAAACAATTTGAAGAAATTATATATTCCAGATATCAGACACGTATCAGAGATATGAAGATTCTAAAGGTAGATGAGGGATTTGAACAGATCCTTGGTTATTCTGCGGAAGATGTAGAGCGCTTACAGCTTCATGTAAAGGATATTATGCTGGATGAAGATTGGGAGGATTATACAAAGATCATCTATGCAAAGATGGCGAGCCGGGGAGAAGCATATCTGGGACATCGGTTAAAAAAGAAAAATGGTGAAATTATATATGTATTTTGTTTTGGGAGGGCATTTCAGTCGGAAGAAGGAGAAATGTGCGGGGAGATCCTTATTACAGATATAACAAATACCAAGAAGTTGTCGAAGCAGCTTGAAAATCTGACCGATATCAATTCTGAACTAAATATGGAATTAGCGGATAAGAACCGTATGCTGGAGTCTATTCTCAATAATCTGGCGGGCGGTGTCGGAGTATTTGATATCGGAAATAAGAAGATCACAGTAGAATATATCAGTGAGAGCTTTTATAAGATGTTCGACCTGAAAAAAGGTCAGCTTGGTACAGAAGGAAATGAATATATCAATCTGGCATTTGAAGAAGATCGGAAAGAACTGAAACGACAGATTAAGGAGACCTTGTTGTCAAATAAGATGACAATTGGTGAATATCGCTTTATTAATAAAAATAATCCGGAATCATATTATTGGGTGCAGGTATGCCTGTCGCTTCTTGCGGCAAGAAAAAGCGTTTTTTCTATATGCGCTGTCTGTGTAGATATTACAGATAAAAAGAAAGAAGAACTGGAAAAGAGTGCACAGACTGAGATGCTGAAGTTAGTGGCGCAGGGAAGTGATGAACTCTTGTTTTCCTATACGGTAGAAGATGACAGCATGCATATATCTAAGTATATGGATGGCACAACCATAACTGTTTTTGATGATAAAGATTTTATTGCAAATCTTGCTCAGTGTCAGTTGATCTACTCGGAAGATAAAAAAGAGGTATCAGATGTATTGGCTAAACTTACAGCTGTTAAGGATACCGAAACCGTTGAAATCAGGGTTGATTTTATCGGTAACGGTGTGTATCTCTGGCATCGTGCAATGCTTGTCAGTGTTGTTGATACAAACGGTGTGGTAAAAAAGATTGTAGGTAAGTTGTATTCGATTCATGAGGAGAAGCTGCAGAGTCAGGAATTGATTCTACGTGCGGAACGTGATTCTCTTACAGGGGTTTATAATCATAGCACCTTTGTGTCTAAAGTATCCAGGTTCCTTGCGGAATTTGATGAGACGCTGTGTGCACTCTATATGATCGATCTGGATGATTTTAAATTAGTAAATGATGCACTGGGACATTATGCGGGGGATGATTTGTTGTGTGACACAGCAGTTGTTCTGGAAAGTGTTGTAAATACATATGGTGGATTTAGTGGTCGTCTCGGCGGAGATGAATTTTCTATGTTTATTCCGGATGTAGTCGATGAAGATACGGCATACATGATTGCGAAGACACTTAATAAAGGAATTCGTGCGATTAAATGTAAGGCGGAGCACTCGGCATCGATCGGTATTGCAGTTGATACTATATCAAAGTCGTTGAAATTCGATTCTTTATATTATAAAGCGGATCAGGCGTTATATTATTCCAAACGGCAGGGCAAAGACCGCTGTATGCTTTTCTGTGAGAAGATGGATGAAGCTAAACCGGTATTAAATTCTAAGTTCAGCAGTTATTCGGATGAAGAGGATTATCTGTTGGATGATATCTCAGATGTTGTATATGTAACGGAGATGAATTCTTATAAGCTGCAATATATGAATAAGGCAGCGAAGCTTGGTGTTGGTCTGGATGAAGACGATACTTCTTATATTGACAAGCATTGTTATAAGGTGCTTCAGGGTATGGATCTTCCGTGCAGCTTCTGTACGAATAAGCTGTTATCAACGGAGAAGAGTTTTATCTCTCATCATAAGAATCTCAATAACGGAAAAGAATATGTTTTAAAAGACAGGATTGTAAACTGGCATGGAAGAAAGTGTCGTATGGAGATGGCTGTTGATATTTCTGATGCCGATAAAGTAACACAGGTTCTTTCTAACCGTTATGATATTGAGGACGCGTTGGTATCCAGTATTACACAGATTTCTACAGGAGGAGAGCATTCCTTAAATTACAGCAAACTGTTAGAAACACTTGGAGAATATTATGGCGCAAAACATGCTTGTCTGGTGGAATGTGATTCCAATAAGTTATATGAATATCATGAATGGAAATCAGCAAATAGTAATTCGTTTGGGAAAAAACTGGAGATCTTTTATAAAGAAACTGTCCGGAAGGAACTGCAGAGTATATCGAGCAAAAAAGGTGCACTGATTATTAATCATATTCCGGACTACCCATACAAAACTTCGGATCTGTATTCGTTTTTTTTGGAAAACAGGATATGGTCAATGTATTCTGTCCCTATCAAAGACAATAAGTCTGAGATTATTGGAAGGATCATTATCTTTAATCCGCAGCTTCACAGTGGCGACCTGAAGCTTATGAATCTTTTGTCCTTGTATATTGGAAATGATATTGTCAGCCGGGCACTTGCAGAAGAACGAAATTATGAAGTAACGCATGATCGTATAACGGGAGCATATAATCGTATCTGCTATATGGATTACATAAACCGCAGACAGAATCTGGAATCAGTGGGTATAGTGATTATTGATATCAATGAAGTGCGTAACATATTTGATGAATTTGGACAGTCCTTTGTTGATAATCTGATGATCGATTATTACCGACTGTTAGATAAGGTATTTCCGAAATCCTGTATTTATCGGATTGGAGATGATGATTTTGCTGTAATTTGTGAGAATATTTCACAGTGTGATTTTCTGGATCAGGTTCGTGCATTGAAAAGTCAGCTTAAGATTGGCGATTTTACGGCATGTATCGGATATGTATGGGATGATTATGAGAAAGATATCAAGCGGATGGAAAACCATGCGTATGATATGCTTTATATGGAGAAACAGAAGTGGTACGATCAGAAGGATGAACATTCTTATAAGTGGAGTACATTAACGAGAGAGCTTGTAAAAAAAGACATTGAAGACGGAATGTTCTTTGTGTATTTACAGCCGAAGGTGGACTATTCGAATGATCGTTGTTATGGTGCAGAAGCACTGGTGAGATATGCCAAACCGGATAACCTCGCAAATGTGATCGATCGTCTGGAAAAAAGCAGAAATATAAAGTATATGGATCTCTTTGTGCTTGAAAATGTATGTAAAATGCTTATACGTTGGAAAAAAGAAGGGTATAATCTGATCCCGATCTCCTGTAATTTTTCCAGAATATCTCTGTTGGAAGAAGATATGCCGGAGCGTATCAATTCGATTGTTGAATCTTATGGAGTTCCAAAGGATATGATCGAGATCGAGATTACAGAGTCTGTTGGTGAGATGGAACATGAGATGGTTACCAGAATTGCAAATAAACTGCATACTGCAGGTTTCAGGATTGCCATGGATGACTTTGGAACAAAATATTCCAATGTATCGATTCTTTCTTCTATGAAGTTTGATGTGATCAAGCTGGATCGGAGTATGGTTTATAATATAGACAAGAATATAGCCAGCAGAACGATTCTAAGACATCTGGTTGAGATGTGCACAGATCTTGGAGTGGAATGTATAGCGGAAGGAGTAGAGACCAAGGAACAGGCAGAATACCTGAAGGAAATGGGATGCAACCATATTCAGGGCTATCTGTATAGCAAGCCTGTGAATATCGAATCCTTCGAACAGGTCTATATGAAAAGAGAAGAATAAATAAAAGACTCCCTATAGACGACATATATATCTTTATTTCGCAGAACACTTTCGTTCTATCTTCACGTAGCGGTGCTAAACTCATCACTTTACAGTGATTCGTTAAGAACCGACGTTCAGATAGGTCTGCTACATAAAATATATATGCTGTCTGTAGGGATTTTTTTATTTTTTCTTCCGGATATGAACTTCAGGGATGGCGACATCATAGGAGATGTTCGCTTCCTCCTTGGAAGATTCTGTATGTAAAGGATTCGAAGTGTCAGCGTCACTCGAATCCGAGTCTGACTGCGTATGAATTTCAGGGATTGCGAGATTGTCGTAAGTCAGATTATAATCTTTTTTCTTATCTTTTCTATGTCCGAACATGAGAATATCCTCCTTTTATAACAGGTTGATGAAGAATGTAATAACAAGGCTGTTGATAAAGTCTGCAAATAAACTGCCAACAAGCGGAATCAGGAGATAGGCTTTTACGGATGGCGAATATTTATCACAGATTGCCTGCATATTTGCCATGGCATTTGGTGTTGCCCCCATTCCAAAACCACAGGTTCCGGCAACCAGAACAGCAGCATCGTAGTCACGTCCCATGATGTTGAATTCAACAAAGTATGTGAACAGACAGATCAGAATAACCTGACTGGTCAGCAGGATAAATAATGGAAGAGCGAGAGATGCAAGCTGCCATAGTTTTAATGTGATCATTGCAATACCGAGGAACAGGGAGAGAGCAATACCGCCAAGGTCGTTGATCTCACCCATATGAATCGTGAACTTACCGGAATATTCACCGATATTTCGAATCAGTGCGGCTGCGATCATAGCACCGATGTAGATTGGAAAAGTTAACCCGGTTTTTGTCAGTAACCATGAGAATATCGTTCCGAGTCCTATTGCAAGGATCAATTGAAAAACAGCGGCTGCATACATATTTGTATGACGTTCATGTTTCTTTTCTTCTTCGATCAAAAGGCTGTCATCTTCAGGCACAACCGTTTCTAACAGATTCTTCTTCTCAATCAGTCGTTTTCCGAGTGGACCGCCGATCAGACTTCCGGCAATCAAACCAAAGGTTGCAGCTGCAGTACAGATTGTGGTTGCACCGGATATGTCAAAGTCTTCCAGAACCGGACCGAAGGCACCTGCGGTTCCGTGTCCGCCGACCATTGGGATTGATCCGGTACACATACCGATCAGAGGGTCAAGTCCAAGGATCCTGGACATGCCGACAGCGAGTAGGTTTTGAAGTACGATCAGAGCAATAACAAGTCCCAGAAAGACAGCCAGTGATTTGCCACCGCTCTTTAAGACCTTCAGATTTGCCTGAAAACCTACAGAGGTAAAGAAGAATACCATACAGACTTCCCGTAGGGTATCATCAAAGGAAAATTCTGCCAATCCTGTACTGTAACAGATGCAGGTGAAAATTGCAAATAAGAGTCCGCCTATAACAGGAGAAGGTATACAGAATTTTTCCAGAAAGAAGATTCTTTTTTTCAAAAATGTTCCAAGCATCAACACAAGGACGGCAATCGCAAGTGTCTGATACATATCTAATTGAATTTTCATAATTACCCTTTCTTATGTTCAGAAATTATCGTACATCAACGGTAATCCCTTTTTCTTTGTAGTAAGCAGCAGCCCCTTTGTGAAATGGGATCGTGATGCCCTTTGTTGCTGACTGTTCATTTAACTGCATATCGATCGAAAGTGAATATTGCAGATCATTTGCATGTTCAAACAGCAGCCTCGTAAGATCTTCTACAGTATCCTTCGATAAGTCGTTATCTGCAAGCATGACAGCCTGCACACAGACCGTTGATACATCCTCGGTCTGACCGGAATAGGTATTTGCGGGAATGGTAAAATCGGAGTAATACGAATAAGCAGACAATAGCTTATTTTTACAACTGTCGTTAAGTCCGATCAAACGGATATCACAGGTTCTTGTCAGCTCTTCAATGACCGTGGTCTGAATGCCTGCTGTAACAAAGAAAGCATCAATTTCACCGGAAACCAGGCTTTCGGCAGCATCGATATAGTCAAGGTTTGTGGTTTTGACCAGATCGTTATTCAGACCGGCAACCTCAAGGATCTGTTTTGCATTTCGTTCCGTACCGGAATCGGATGCTCCGATGCTTATGGTTTTTCCGGTCAGGTCATCGAGAGACTTGATGTTTGAATCTTTTTTTACAATGATCTGGCAGGCTTCCGGATACAGAGAGGCGATAGCGGAATATCCACTGATCGATTTCCCCGCAAATGTGCCTGTGCCGTTTACTGCGTCGTCAATCATATCATTTTGTGCAATACAGAGATCAATGTAACCGTCGGCAAGCAGTCGTAGATTTGCCGCAGATCCAGCAGTCTTCTTTGCTTCAATGCTGTAATCAGGGGCATCGTTGTTGACCAGACCGGCATAAGCATTTGCAAAGGTATAATAGATACCGCCGATATCCGCCGCACCGAATCGGATGGCGTCTTTTTTGCTGCTGCATCCTGTTCCGATAGTGGAAATAAGCAGGATCAGACAGAGAAAAAGTGCTGTTTTTTTCTTCATATTGATAAAATTTCCTTTCTAATGTATATATTTTTTCGTAAATATGGTAATATAGGACGGAATTGTTCTAAAGGTATGTCGAAAAATATAGACCTTTGGCTATTGTACAACAATTAGATACAAAATGGAACAGAAAAAATTAACCATTTGTGTTTCGAAACCATTTGTGCTAGAATGAGTTCGAAATGCCTAACTAAAGGGTACATAAATGGTCTGAAATCAAGGAGGAATGAAAGAAAAATGGAACAGTACAAACAGGAATTCATTGAATTTATGATCGATTGTAATGTATTAAAATTTGGAGATTTTACAACAAAGAGTGGAAGAAAAACACCTTTCTTTGTAAATACCGGATTTTACAGAACAGGGGCACAGTTAAAGAGACTGGGTGAGTTCTATGCGGAAGCAATCAACAGTGCGTTTGGTCTTGATTTTGATGTATTGTTTGGACCTGCATACAAGGGAATTCCGCTTTCAGTAGCAACTACCATGTCAATTGCAGAAATGTATGATGAAGACATCAAATATTGCTCAAACAGAAAAGAGATCAAGGATCACGGAGATAAGGGGATCTTACTTGGAAGCCCGATCTCAGATGGTGATAAGGTTGTTATCATTGAAGATGTAACAACAGCCGGAACATCAATCCAGGAGACTATGCCGATCATTAAGGCACAGGGAGATGTAGATGTTATGGGACTCGTTGTTTCTGTTGACCGTATGGAGCGTGGACAGGGCAAGAAGAGTGCACTGTCAGAGATTCAGGAAGAATATGGTATCCAGACAACTGCTATTGTTACAATGGCAGAGGTTGTAGAGCATTTATATAATAAAGAATATAAGGGAAAAGTCATAATCGATGATAAGTTAAAGGCTGCGATCGATGCTTATTATGACATTTATGGCGTAAAGTAGAAACGGTTGGTAGAAAAATGAAACTAGGAAGAAATGATATCTGCTGGTGCGGAAGTGGAAAGAAATACAAATCCTGCCATTTGAACATCGACAGCAAACTGGAAGAAATGAAGCTAAAGGGATATAAGATCCCGACGAGAAGAATGATGCGTTCACCGGAACAGATCGAAGGGATCCGTGTGGCATCCAAGGTAAATACAGAGGTGCTTGATTTCATCACTCCATTTGTAAAAGAAGGAGTATCTACAGGTGAGCTTGATCGAAGAATCTATGAATATACGAAATCAATCAATGCAATACCTGCCTGCCTTGGATATGAAGGATATCCGAAGAGTGTCTGTATATCGATCAACGATGTTGTCTGTCATGGTATCCCGGATGAGAAAACAATCCTGAAAAATGGAGATATTGTCAATATTGACTGTACAACGAAATATAATGGATATTTTGGCGATTCATCCCGTATGTTCATGATCGGAGATGTTGATCCGGTCTGGAAGAAGCTGGTAGAGGATACAAAGAAAGCACTGGATCTTGGAGTAGAAGTATGTAAGCCATATTCAACGATCGGTGATATCGGATATGCGATCAATACATTTGCCAAAGAGCAGGGCTATTCTGTCGTCCGTGAGATCGGCGGACATGGTGTGGGACTTGATATCCATGAAGATCCGTATGTCAGCCATATCGGACAGCCGGGCAAGGATTATGTGATTGCTCCAAGTATGACATTTACGATCGAGCCGATGATCAATCTTGGTGTGCCTGACGTATGGCAGGATGCTGATGATGGCTGGACGATCCGTACAGATGATGGCAAGCCATCTGCCCAGTGGGAATACACCCTTCTTATGACCGAGCACGGAATTGAGATTCTGGCCAAATAATACTTTCATATAATTATACAAAACACAGGGATTGCCCCTATACAGACCATAAGCCCCATTGTAATATGACATTTAGTGAAGGTTTCGTCGTGAAATGCATATTGCCAGTAAATACGAGCGCTTGTCTGAGCCAACGTTTAGTTGGCGAGTTAGCGCAGGAGTATTTACGAATCAGGCATATGCATTGAACAGAAACCGTAACGAGTCATTTATAATGGGGCTTATGGTCTGTATAGGGGCAATCCCTGTGTTTTATATTTTAAATGAATGGCATTATTTGGCCAGAATGCTTAAGATCTCGTTGCTTCTTGCGACGAACTTGGTCATGGCATCGGCAGATAATGGTCTGTTGGCAAGGACTGCCAGATCATATAACTGACAGCAGATGGTAGGAGTGTTCTCGCCATCCGGGTTGTCAAGGACATATTTGACCAGATTATTGTTGGCATTTAATACCAGTGTTTCACCCTTGCCGCCGAACATGGCAGGATCCATGCCCATACCGGCCATACCATACATCTTCATCATTTCCTGCATACGTCTGGATTCTTCGGATAAGGTCAGCATAGAAGATAAGTCTTTATTCTTTAATGCTTCTACCTTGATCGTGATATTTTCGACATCCAGTGCTTTCTTGAAGAGTTCGGTCAGCTTGTCGGTATAATCCTTTGCTGTTTCTTCGGATAATGATTCATCTACAAAATTATCGGACAGATCTGCATCGATTCTGTAGAAATGTACATTTTCATTTTTCTGTTCCAGAAGCGTGATAAATGGGCTGTCAATCGTCTGTGTCATGATTAGGGCATCCATGCCTTCCTCTTTGAACATGTTAATGTACTGTGACTGAGCAACTTCATCCGTAACATAGAAGACTTTGTTTTCGTATTTTTCTTTTCCGGCTTCCAGATATTCCGGCAGAGTCAGGTATTTGCCTTCCAGATTCTTGTAGATACAGAAGTCTTTCATCTTCTCTAAGAATTTCTCATCCTTTAAGCAGCCGAATTTGATAAATGGGTTGATGTCATCCCAATATTTCTCATAATCTTCTCTGTGAACCTTATACATACCGGATAATTTATCGGCTACCTTCTTTGTGATGTAATCGGAGATCTTCTTAACAAATCCATCATTCTGCAGAGCACTTCTGGATACGTTCAGCGGAAGATCCGGACAGTCGATGGTACCTTTTAACAGCATCAGGAATTCAGGGATAACTTCTTTGATATTATCAGCTACGAATACCTGGTTGTTATACAACTTGATCGTTCCTTCCAGATTATCATACTGGGTATTGATCTTAGGGAAGTACAGGATTCCTTTCAGGTTAAATGGATAGTCCATGTTCAGGTGAATCCAGAACAATGGATCTTTGTAATCATGGAATACTTTATGATAGAAGTCTTTGTATTCATCGTCTGTACAGTCATTTGGATGCTTGGTCCAGAGAGGTGTTGTAGTATTTAAAGGCTTTGGTGCTTCTTTTTCTTTCTTTTCGGCAGCATCCTTTGTTTCATCGGTTTCAGCAGTAGCTTCTTCCGATGCTTCAGCTTCGGTTGCCTTTTCTTCTTCATCTTTTGCAGGGGCATCTGCATTTGTAAAGTAGATCTCTACAGGCATGAAAGAGCAGTATTTGTCGATTACTTCTTTGATACGGTATTCATTTGCAAATTCATAGCTGTCTTCATTCAGATACAGGGTGATAACAGTACCTCTGGTTTCTTTGTCGCCTTTATCCATGGAGAAGTCCGTTCCGTTCTCACATTCCCAATATACAGGTTCTGCGTCCTGTTTGTAGGAAAGGGATTCGATCGTTACCTTATCGGCAACCATGAATGCGGAGTAGAAACCGAGTCCGAAATGACCGATGATCTGTTCCTCTGTTGCCTTGTCCTTGTACTGCTCAAGGAAAGCAGCAGCACCGGAAAATGCAATCTGATTAATATACTTTTCGACTTCTTCAGCAGTCATACCGATACCATTATCAATAAACTGTAAGGTCTTGTTGTCCGGGCTTGCGATCACATCGATACGATAAGGTTCGTCCGGTTCGTCAAATTCGCCCATCAGAGATAATTTCTTTAATTTTGTTACAGCATCACAGCCGTTTGAGATTAATTCCCTGACAAAGATATCATGGTCGGAATACAGCCATTTCTTGATGACAGGGAAAATGTTTTCGCTGTTAATTGATAAACTTCCTTTTTTCATAAAAATGCATCTCCTTATATAAATTCTATATTATTCCAGTTGTCAGAACAAATCGGAATATGCAAATATCTATATATGTGTAATGCGAGAAATATCTGCCCTATCTGTTCTGTGTTATCACTAACAGGTATCATAAATCAGAAAAAAATAGAAGTCAAGACAAAATTAGCACTCAAATATGTTGAGTGCTAATAATTCATAAATATTTTATGGTTTATTTAGAAATTAGTGCTGTAACAGGTGGTTAAAAGATCTGATTCTGTTTAAAAAAAGCAGATACATTTGCATCCCAGATGTTTGCAAGTGTTTTATCCATGGAGAAAATGTTCATGGATGCCATCGTTGTAAGTGAGATCTTTTCTCCGTCAAAGTAGATGTTTAAAGACAGATTTGCAATGTCGGATGTCGTGAGATTCAGATGGTTCTGTTCAATGATCCGGTTAATGTTCGCGTCCGATAAGATCAGCACGATCTTGAAGTTTAATGGGAGTTTATTGCCCTTGATGACATTGAAGATATGATGTCTGACAGCCCCCCATGTCGTATAAGTATTTGAAGTCATTTCTTCCAGTTCTTCCGTATCAAAAAAAGATGGATTCAGTCTGCCGTCAATCGTATAAGAAACGTCGGAACGGACATAGGCTTCCACCAGCAAAAATGTGTCAAAGACCGGTTCCATCAGAAGCTTTTTAACGAAGTTTTTTGTTTCAGTAATTTCTATATTAAGCATATAAAGCTTTTACCTCCCTGCCATAAACAACGGATCGCGATAAAATGATGCTTTTAGTTTACAGGAAAAGAGGAAAGGTTGCAATCGGAAATCTGAAAACAGTCGGATGAGAAAATCCATTTGTTGAACTTTAGCGGGAGGTGTGTTAGTATTTTTACAGATTTATAAAAATATGGGAGGTTTTGAAATGGCAGAGATTATATGGAAGGATCGCAAACGTATATTTTTCGGATTACCATGGACATTTACAAAGTACAGCTTATCAGAGGATCGGTTATTTATCAGTACGGGGTTCTTCAGTGTGAAAGAAGATGAAGTACGACTTTATCGCATCATGGATGTTTCATTGGAACGTAAATTATGGCAGAGAATGTGCGGACTTGGAACGATCAAATGCTGTTCCGCAGATAAGACAATGGGAGATTTCGAGATCAAGAATATCAAGAAGTCCAGAGAGGTCAAGGAAATGTTATCAAATATGGTAGAAGATGAACGTACCAAAAAGAAGGTTTCCAGCCGTGAGTTCATGGATCATGAACGCGATGAATTCGACGACTACAACGAATACGACGACCACGATACATATTAAGAGGGACGATCAAAAGTGCGTTGTTGCTTTATATGATAGTAGCTTGCTTTGATCAGTAATGTAAGATCGTATCTGGTTGTTCAGCAAGAGGGATGCGTTGACAATTAAATGAGAACTGATATTACA
>ULNJ01023402.1_pt1 | contig 69201 bp, 64 predicted proteins | sample 1951891 | NCBI WGS metagenome assembly ULNJ01 (sample SAMEA4835574, study PRJEB28245) | human gut metagenome | biome: gut microbiome; material: fecal sample | place: Denmark | collected 2008 | reverse complement strand
GGTAAGTTCTGACCCGCATGAATGGCGTAACGACTTGGGAGCTGTCTCAACAGGGGACCCGGCGAAATTGAAGTATGCGTGAAGATGCGTATTACCCGCGACTAGACGAGAAGACCCCATAGAGCTTTACTGGAATTTGATATTGAGTTTCGGATTGCGATGCACAGGATAGGTGGGAGACTTTGAAGCGCGGGCTTTGGCCTGCGTGGAGTCATCCTTGGGATACCACCCTTTGTAATTTGAAATTCTAACTCTGTGCAGTTATCCTGGCATGAGGACAGTGTCTGATGGACAGTTTGACTGGGGCGGTCGCCTCCTAAAATGTAACGGAGGCGTTCAAAGGTTCCCTCAGGACGGTTGGAAACCGTCTGTAAGAGTGCAAAGGCAGAAGGGAGCTTAACTGTGACACCTACAAGTGGAACAGATAGGAAACTAGGACTTAGTGATCTGGTGGTAGAACATGGAATCGCCATCACTTAACGGATAAAAGTTACCTTGGGGATAACAGGCTGATCTCTCCCAAGAGTTCACATCGACGGGGAGGTTTGGCACCTCGATGTCGGCTCGTCACATCCTGGGGCGGTAGTACGTCCCAAGGGTTCGGCTGTTCGCCGATTAAAGTGGCACGCGAGCTGGGTTCAGAACGTCGTGAGACAGTTCGGTCTCTATCTATCGTGGGCGTAGGATATTTGAGAGGAGCTGTCCCTAGTACGAGAGGACCGGGATGGACCTACCAATGGTGCACCAGTTGTCACTCCAGTGGCATAGCTGGGTAGCGATGTAGGGAAGGGATAAATGCTGAAAGCATCTAAGCGTGAAGCCCACCTCAAGATTAGATATCCCATAACATAAGTTAGTAAGTGCCGTTGTAGACTACAACGTTGATAGGTCGGAGGTGTAAGTACAGCAATGTATTCAGCTGACCGATACTAATAGCACGAGGGCTTAATCACGGAAAACTTAGCTTCTTAGTTTCTATTATGTAGTTGTCAGGGTTTTATAATCAACCTAAAAATGATTAAAATACTTGACAAGTTTATAAGGAAAGTATATAATCATAACATAATTTTAGTAATTCCAAGTTTTGACTTGTAATTATACCATATCCAGTGGCGATAGAGAAAAGGATCCACCTGTACACATACCGAACACAGAAGTTAAGCTTTTCATCGTCGAAAATACTTGGCTGGTGACGGCCTGGGAAAATAGAACACTGCTGGATTATCATTGGACCAACTGCATGAGGTTGGTCTTTTGTTTTTATAAAAATATTTTTTTATTGAATTAGATTATAAGTTTTGTTTGTAAGTGGAATTATTAATATATTTACATTAAGAATGTTTCAACATATAAAAAATGTTTATTAATTTCTTTGTTTTCTATTTTATTTTGATGTTGAAAACTATAATTTTTATTAGTATGATATAGATGAATAAAATTTTTAATACAGACTTTTATAAAATCTTAATTTTTTATTGAATTTGTTTTATAAAACTTTTCAATAGACAATTTATCCCCCATAAAACAACTATTTACTGAAATTTAGAATATATAAAATCAATATGGGCAAATTAATTGAAATTGAATAATCTTATTACTGATTATACTCAAGTTTATAACAATTTAAAATTGGATACAAGTATTAAATAAATACCATCATATATAAATTTTTTAGTATTTTTAAAATTTTTTTATGAGATCATGGAAATCGCGACTCTTGACAAAAATTGATATTGGTATTATAATAACTAGTGAATGGAGGAATAAATGAATATTTTGTTAAAAAGCAAGTATGCTAAATATTCTAAAAAATTAGATGATCTTGACTATGAATTTTCTCGTTTAATTGAACAATGTAGGATAGATCTTGCTGAACTTCAATATTTACCACTAAATGAACATAAACAAAATCGTTGTAAAAATGTTTTACAGGAAATCATTTCTAGATGTAGAAGAGAAAAAGTAGATGTTGAAAGAGGTAATTTAATCATTAAAGAAGCAATTAAGTCGTTTGATAAAGACTCTTTGGGAATAATTAATGTTATAGAACCTGTTAAAGATATTATTCGTCATGGAAGTAAGCATGCTAAAGAACTTAAAAATGTTCAAGGGCAAGTGTTGGCTTCATTTACTAAAGAAAATTTACGAGAAAAGGCAATTGTTGAGAAAATTCATGCTAATGATGATATTGAAAGGAATATTTAACAAAAAAAATGAGGTTAATGAAGACCTCATTTTTTTATAATTTGACAAAAAATAATTATGATAAAAAGTTGAATGGTTCAAAAAAATTAAAAAATAAAATTTATGATACGAGAATAATATTATTTATTAAAATAACGATAATTTTTAAAAATAGTTTAAAAAGAAGAATTGTAATAATTTTATATAAATTTCTTTTTATTAGTTTACATAATTTAAAAAATAAACTTTATTTAAAAGTTAATATGGTTTATTCTTTTTTATTATTACATATAACTCCAAAAATTTTAAATATTGATTTTATTGTATTTATGATGTATAATAACTATAAGGTTTTAAAAATGTTTATAAAAAGAAATGAATTAATTGCTGTATATGTTAATGTATCGTGGAAAACGTCGTTTAGTATTCAAGAATACTTGGCTTTTGAAGAGTTTATAAAGAAGGAATATTTTAAAAAAGGTAACAGGCTTATAATTCTTTTAACTGATAGTTGTGAAGATATATTCCCAAGTAAGATAAAATTTTTGATAAATCCTAAAGAGGGGGAAATAAAGTGTCCACAAGGAATTGGTGTAAAAGAAGTTTATGATTATTTATCTTTAATAATGAATAAAGTATTGTTTGAAGAATTATCAGACTTAACACATCAATATTTCAACTTTTTAGATAGTCAAAATAATATAGAAATAGATTTGTAACAAAGGAGTTTATAGATGGTTTTACAAGATAGAAAAGAAAAAAAGATAAAAAAGAATCAAAAATAAAAAACATGGTTATTTTAGGTTGTTCAGCATGGGAAAGTTTTAAGTTATATTTAGTGAGTGATGATTTAAGGGCATATCGTTTGTTTTTTGATGCATTTACATATTTTTATTGTGATGGAGAAAAAGAAGAAAACCTTGGAACGATAAATGGAATAAGTTTAGGATATAAAAGTCTTGTAAAAAAATATCCTAAAATAGCGAAGAAAATAGAGCAAGAATTAAAAAATAAAGGTGTTAATTTAGAAGGAATGGAATTTGAATATAATAAGTTACTAGATTGTAATTTAGAATTATAAAAGAGCATTATGTATGCTCTTTTAATTTTTTTATAATTTCAATATTTCTTTCTTTATATCCTTCTTTAGTATAAAATTTTAAAGCATTTTGGTTTGGAGCAAAAACGTCGATTGATACATAGTCGCAGTTTAATGATATAAAATATGTTTCAATTGCATTAAGAAGTTGATTTCCTATATGTTTTCCTCTAAACTGTTTTGTAATAATAAGTTTTAAAATCTTTCCTTTTTTAGGACAAGAATTTGTTAGTTTATCTTCTTCATCTTTTTCTCTATGATTCCTGCTATTAATCCTACAATATTATTATTTTCTTGTGCTAAAAAAAATTTGCCAGAATATTTTTTTATTTTACTATAAGTTAAATCAAAGTATTTTTCTTTATATTCATTTTTTAATTTTTGTATTTTTTCATCGTCTATATTTACTATGTAGTTTTGCAATTCAACAAGCAAATTTTTACATCTTCAATATAATTATTTGAATATTCTATTATTTTTATCATAAGATTCCTTTTAATAAAATTCTTAACAAGATAATAACAAATAACTTATTAAAATCAAACTAATTTTAAATCATTTTTAAATTATTTGTTATTTATAGTTAGTTATGATAAAATTATTCAATGAGGTGATAAATGAGTAATATAGAAAAGATTGATTTTATAAACCGATTACATTTAAAACACGATGAAAATTGTGATTGTGATGAGTGCAATCATGAACATAATGAAAAATATGATGCAGATGGAATAGACAATAAAGAGCATTTACTTGATATGTTTAGTGAAGCAGATGTTTTGTATCAAAATATTAAAGATAATACAGATAGTGCATTTGCAATTTTGAAAAATCTTGAAGGCAAAGAAGATGAAGATATTTTAGATGTTATAAGAATAAATTGCAGTGAAATTTTAGAAGTAGAAAAGCAAACAAAAGATATATTTGATAATATTAAAAAAATTGAAATTTCTTTAAAAGAAAATTTAGAAACATTATCTGATGGAAAAATTTCATTAATAGATGAATATTTTGAAGCGTTACAGAAATGTGAAATGGTTTCTAATGAGAGTTTCGAAAAGTTATTAAAAAGACTTGATTAAGGAAAAATAAGAACGGTAATTGATAAATTTTATTAATACATAAAATTAAATATTATGTTATGACTAGATTTTTGAAAATTACTTTATGGTTCAGGCATATGGTTATTAAACATAATAAATAATATTATAATATAGTAGTATATAATTTATGATTAAAAGGGATTAAGAATGGAAGCAAGAGATGAATTTTTAGAAATATTTTATGACAATATTGAAAGAGATGGAAGTGATAAACTTTTAGAATGGCTTGAAAAATCTGACTTTTTCACTGCTCCTGCAAGTGGAAGAAGACATTCGGCTTATAGGGGTGGTTTATGCCAACATTCTATAAATGTTTATAAAAGATTTGTAAAACTTCTGAAGGGCGAATATGGCGAAAATTGGACAAAGAAAATAAGTCCTGAAAGTGTTGCTATTATGGGACTTTTGCATGATGTATGCAAAGTGAATACTTATGTGGAAGATGTTAGAAATGTAAAAAATCAAGAAACTGGTAAATGGGAACAAAAGCCATATTTTAGATATGAGGACAGTTTGCCTTATGGACATGGAGAAAAATCTGTTTATATTCTTTCTGCTTTCATAAAACTTTCTAGAGAAGAGGCATTAGCAATAAATTGGCACATGGGAGAATATGATATTAGAGTTAAGAATGGAAGTTATATGATGGCAGACGTTTATTACAAATATCCTATATGTTTTTTATTACATGTTGCTGATCTTACAGCGACATATCTTGATGAAAAACCTGCTGAATAACATTTTGTAAAAAAATTGAATAATTAGGGTTTTATTTAAATTTCACTATTGACAATCTTTTGACTTAATAGTATAATATAACTAAACATAAGGAGGGAAATCTCATGGCAGAAAAGGATCCAAAAAGAAATTTATCAGATGAGGATAACAGACTTATAGAAGATTCTGAGCATTTAACACGTATTGTATCTACTTTACTTAAGACTTTTGAAGAGGATAAGGAAAGTTTAAGAAGTGCAGGGCGTAAATTGCAAGATGAACTTTTGAAATTAAAGAATTCTGCTAAGTCTAAAAAAGGAAAAGATGATATTCAATTTGTAATCCAATTGCTTAAAGATTATGGAGAGAAAAGAGTAGGCTCTAAAAATTTTGTTTCAAAATTAAAGAATCTTCTAGAGGTTAATTCAAAAGAAATTGAGTTATTAAGAAGACAAACTAAAGAAAAAGATTATACAATTGATAGAACTGGGAAAAAATTGACTGGAGCAACTGCAAAGATAAAAGAACTTCAAAAACAATATAAAGCAAAGGTTGCAGAAGTTGATAGAGTTTCTGAAGATGCTAAATTATCTATTGAAGAGAAAGATAAGCAAATTAAAAGATTAGAGTCTGAAATGGATGAATTAATTTTATACATGGATGACGAAGTGAAAAAAATAAGAGAAGAAGATAATGAATTTGCTAAATTAGCAGAAGAAGAAATTAATCGTATCAGAGAACAAGGCGAAAAAGATTTAGAAGAGGCTTTTGAAATTATCGAAAGAAAAGAACAAAAACTTAAAGAAAATAGTTATACTTTAGAAAGAACTCAAACTAAATTAAAAAATGCAACTGCAAAAATTAGAGATCTTCAAAAACAATATAAAGAGACATCTGCAAGACTTAGTGAAATGTCAAATGAAAATAGTGGTAATGCAGAAGAAAGACAAAGACTTCAAACTAGACTTAATAGTCTAAGAAGAGATATAATTAGACATGAAATCTATAATCAATTCGGAATTACTTTAACTACAGAAGCAGGTGAAGACAGAGCAGTTGCTGCAAGATATGAACTTTTTAAAGAATTTAAAGATAGAAGTAAGAAGACTAAAGAGCAAAAACGTAATAGACAGGCAAGTAATTATGATGCAACTCTTCAAAATGTTATAAATGCTTTGCGTGAAGACAAAATTGTTGGGGCAGAGAATATAACTTTTAGGGATATTGATGGTATTGTTAAAGATGAAATTCAACCAACATTGGTTAAAAAACATCCTTTTGAGGCAATTAAAACAATTAGATCAAAAGATGGTTCAAGAAAAGTTAATGACAAAACAAAAAAGAGTTTAGTTTTGAGATTGGCTTCACTAGGAGCAACTTTGATTTTAGGATTGGGATTATTAGTTTCAGCAGGAACAACTCTTGGAGTTAATTTAGGAAATGCTCATGATACAATTGGTAATCAACAAACTGAGATTACACAAGGAGCATACGAAAGCCAGGAAGAAACATTAAGTGCTATGATTAAGGAAGGTTCTGCATATATTTATGACACAGAAGAAAATGCAGATAAAAAAATGCAAGGCATGGGTGCTAATTCAAATGGATTTGTATCACTTACAGTTGATGATCATGTAGTTGAATTATACAATGAAATCAAAGATGCAAGTGAAAAAACTGCTGAGATAATTGTTCTTGATGAAGATAAACAGGCTATTGATGGTGCTTATGTTCAAACAATTGAAACATTTGAAAGTGCATTAGAAAATAACAATGAAACATTGATGCAAGAATGTATCACAACACTTCAAGAATATGCAAATACAATTGGTAATGCTTCTAAAATAAGCAAAGGCAATAATGAAGAGATTGTAACTGCAAGTGCTGATACATCTACTAACGTAACTTACTATCAACAAGCAAACCAAGCATGGAATGAAATGAATAGTTATCTTGATCAACAATATTCTGAAATCATTGATCTTGCTACTACTCCTGTTCTTGATGTAAATTTTGATGTTAACGAAATAAAATCAGACGCAGATTTAACAGATATTCTTACTAATGGAACTGGTGCAGTTAAAGATGTGTTATCTTGCAAATATGAAAGAGAAACAGGAAAAGTTTCAATGCTTATTGAATGTGTTTCAATGAAAGGTTCTTATACTGTTGAGACAAAGTTTAATATGACTCCAAATCTTAAGGTTGTTGATAGTCATACAATTGCAAATGGAATGAAAGAAGCAGGATATAATATTACTTCAACTAAATTTGATACTACTTTATCTTCTGGACTTGAAGATACTAATGTTACAATGAGTGTTAATGGAGAAAAAGTTTCAGGTAAAGCAAAAATACTTTATAATATTGATGCTGTTTATTTTGAAAATCAAGGTAAAAATGGAACTACAAAAGTTACTGCTGATGCAATTGTTATGATAACACAAGAAGATGGAACTATTGAATATAGAACATTTGAATATGATACAAATATTGCAGGTAAAGTTGATGAGAAAGAAGTTGAAAGTGATGTTTTAACTGAACTTATCAACAAAATTAATGCATCTCTTGATCAAGAAGTTCAAGTTGATAACAATGTTGAAATGGAGAATGAATAATAAGATAAAAAGAGACAATAAAATGTCTCTTTTTTATTTTTATAATACAATATAAATAATAAATATTAAGTAAATATTAAGAATGATTGTTTTTATAAAAAAATTTTATAAATTTTACTAATGAAATATAGAAATAAAAATATGCTTATAAATAAAAGTTAGAAAATTAGTTAAAACTGAAAGAATGATGAAAAAATTGACTATAATTTTATGAATTGTAAAAAAATAAGCACTAGATAATGTATTATCTAATGCTTATAAAATATTTCTGGTGGAGAATATCGGAATCGAACCGATGACCTCTTGCTTGCAAGGCAAGCGCTCTAGCCAGCTGAGCTAATCCCCCATTTCTTAATGCTCTTAAATGTTACCATAAAATTTCAATTTTGTCAACATTTTTAATAAAATTTTTATAGATTTACTTTCAAATTAATTATTGTTATTGATTTTTATTTTTGTAATTAAATGTTTTCAACCTTGTATACAAAATATTTGTCAAAAATAAGAATTTTAGTTTTGTAAAAATCTATTTTTTTTTGCGTTTACTATTGAAATATGTTTTTTAATGTGATATAATATGATTAACGTGGAGGGGTTATGTCTAAGTATTTGATTAAAATCTTATCTATTTGTGCATTTGTTATCCTGATTCCATTGATTATTGTCGGTTCTGCTTTATGTGTAACCGAAGCAATGGCATGCACATTAAAAGTTCTTGATGGTGGAGTTGAAGGTGGCTATGGAACATCATCAAATGTTACTATTTTTATTGATAATGAAAAACAAGATACAAATGAAATCTCTGTAAAGAAAAATACTGAGGTTACTGTAACTTATGAAGGAATAGGCTATGACTTCGTTGGTTGGTATAACGGAAATTATGAAGAGATTGATAGAGAAAAAGACCAAGCAGTAAATACATCAGTATCATATACTTTCTTTGTTAGAGGTAATACAACATTAACTGCAGTTAGAGATGTTAAGGAATATACTATAACTTATGCAGGAGTTATGGATGACGGCTCGGATGTAGTTATTGAAGAAGGTGAACAAGGCAAAACCTATAAATATGGTGAAGCACTTAAAACATTAGAACCTGTTGCTGGTGCAACTTTTGATGGTTGGTATGTTGTTAATTCTACTGATGTATCATCTTATAAAACAGCAACATTTGCAAATTCTGGTGAATATACTTTAAATCCAGCATGGTCAAATCAAATGGTTATATCATATCAAGATAAAGATACTGGTTATGTTATTGCTCAAGATAGAGTAACCGAGCAATCATTAAGAAATTATCAACTTGTTGATTCTGAAGATTCAAGAGTTGTTGATTATCTTACAAATAAAAAGCCAGGATATGATTTTGTAAGTTGGGTTGATATTAATGGTGATGATGTTAAAGCAAATGAAATACCATTTACAGTAAATACTGAATATGTTATGTATATTTCACTCAGCGAAAGATCTTATAATATTACAGTTCAAAGAAGTGAAATCGATGAAACAACTGCAAATGTAACTTATAAAGTAAGCAGTGGATTCTCAAGTTATAATACTGAAAGAGAGGGATATAATTTTGTTGGTGTAAACTATAATGATACACTTTACACTTATAATTCTGAAACTAATGATTATGTAAATAATGGTATATCTTTAGGAACTGTTCTTGTAAATGAAAATGCTTTGAATGTAAATGTTGTTGCTGTTTGGGAATGTGTTTATCCTGATTTCGCACTTTATATCAATGGTGTTTCAAATTATGAAATTGAAGGAATAGGACAAGGAAATTGGGAAGTATTTGGAAAAAATGGTGATGAATATACTATAATAAGTGATATTCAAAAAGCAGTTATGTTTGAAGATAAGGTAGGAGAAAATTATTACAACACTGATTCTGATGTTCTTGATCTTGCTTTTGGTGGATTTGAAGGAATTTATCGTCAAACAGGAATAGGAACTGGTGAGTATGAAGAAGTAACATTAAAAACTCCTCTTGAAACAGTTGAAATTAGAATAAATGATATTGCAAAACCAATTCCTCTTGGAATGGCAACTGGTGGAACAATAACATTTAATGATATATTCAATGCTATTCAATCTGAAATTGACAGTGGAGATTTAACACTTGATATAAGCACTATTTCAAAAATTAGTTTAACTTTCAATTTTGTATTAGCATAATTTAAAAATCAAAAGGCACTCTTTAAGAGTGTCTTTTTATATTGATAAAAGTTTTCAATTATTTTAAATTTTATTTATTTTTTAGTTATTAAAAATAATAAGGCAAGGTGTATAAAAATTATTAAAAAGAGATAATTGATTGTATTTTAAATAAATTTATGTTAAAATCATTTTATGAATATAAAGAGTGCTGTTTATAAAACAAGTGTTGTTAGTGAAGATAAAATTTTATATGATGGTATGCCGGAATTTGCTTTCGTAGGTAGAAGTAATGTAGGTAAATCTTCTTTAATCAATAATCTTACGAATAATAAAAATCTTGCAAAAGCGTCTTCTACTCCGGGTAAAACAAAAATGATTAATTATTTTGTTATTAATAATCAGTTTAAATTTGTTGATTTGCCAGGGTATGGCTTTGCAAAAGTTGGAAAATCTCACTTAAATATTTGGTCAAGTTTGATTGATGTTTATTTGAAACATTCAAATGATCTCCAAACAGTTTTTGTTCTGTTAGATATAAGGCATATTCCTTCAGAACAAGACAGACAAATGATTGAATATCTTGTTTATAATAATTTACCTTTTATGGTTATTGCTACTAAGGCTGATAAAATCGCAAAAAGTAAGATTAAGGCTTATTTAGATGTTATTGTTAAAACATTAAATATAAGACAAGAAATGATTATAGTAAGCAGTAGTCAAACAGGCTTTGGAAAAGATAAAATTTTAAATTATATAGAAAACAAATTGGAAGCAGTGTTATGATAGAAAACAATAAAATTTTTAATGCTACAGTTACTGGATATGGTTATGATGGAGAAGGAGTCTGCCGACTTGATGGCAAAGTTTGTTTTGTTCGTTATGTATTGAAAGATGAAGAAATTTCTTTCAAAATTTGTAGTGAAAAATCATCTTTTTGTAAGGGAGAAGTTTTAAAAGTTTTAAAAGCAAGTTCTTTAAGAGAGATGCCTCCTTGTCCTTATTTTTCAAAATGTGGAGGTTGTGCTTATCAACATACTTCTTATCAAAATGAATTATTAATAAAAAAAGAATTATTAAAAAATCAGTTTAAAAAAGTTGGATATTTTGGCGAGATAAAAGTTTTTCCAAGTTCAAAACAATATGGATACAGAAATAAAATAAAACTTTTTGTTGAGAAAGGCAAAATAGGGCTTAAAAAAAGTGAAAGTAATAAAATTATAGATATTGAAAAATGTTTGTTGGTAGATACTCTAATTAATCATGCTATTCCTAAAATAAAAACGTTTGTGGCTGCACAAAATTTATATGATGAAATTCAAGAAGTTGTATTAAGACAAGAAAATCAATTTTGTTTAATTAATTTTGTTATGAAAAATAATATTTTAATAAATTTTCAAGGATTATATTTGATATTGGGGTCGGAATATGGCATATATCAAACTTTTAAAAAACAAACTGTTCATAAAATAGGACAAAAGTTTTTATACGCAAATGAACTTGGATTAAAAGCAAAATTTAATGTTAAATCATTCCATCAAGTTAATAAATATTTGACTGAAGAATTGTATAATGCTGTGATAGACTCAATAGTAGGAGATAGTGTAGTTAATTGTTATAGTGGAGCAGGAGTCTTAAGTGGGGTGATATCCAAACATTGTTCAAGAGTTGTTGGTGTCGAACTTGGGAAAGAAGAGCATTTAGATGCAGAGAATATGAAAGAAGAAAATGGGCTTTTCAATCTTTTAAATATAAATGGAGATTGTTCAAAGATATTATATAATTTAGATGAAGATTTTGATACAATTATAGTTGATCCACCTCGTGGAGGACTTGAAAAAAATGTTATTCAAAGTATTGATGAGTCTATGAGCAAAAGAGTAATTTACATTTCATGTAATAGTGCTACATTAGTGCGTGATTTAGGACTACTTAAAAATTTTGAAATTTATAAAGTTTCTTTATATGATATGTTTGCTAGAACGGGAGAATATGAAACATTAGTTATTTTGAATAGAAAAATATAAATTTTAACTTTTAATTGCTGTTTTTTGAATATTTATGTTATAATATTTTAGAATAAAAAAATAGGTATTTCTAAAAAATAATATTAAAATACTTCATTTTGGAGGATAAAATTATGGATAGAATTGTGAAAAGACCAGAATTTGTTGATTATCAAGAGGCTTTAGATACTTTTACTGAATGGCGAAAAGAACTTAATACTTGTATTGATGAACAACCAGAATCTTTTAAGGATATGTTTTCGGCAGTTAAATATATGGCTGCAAGTGAAAATACTATTGCTATGGATGTTTTAGCATATTATTATAAAACGGGAGTTCCTCAACTTTTACCAGAAAATTATATGAGATATATTGAATGGGAACTTATAGCAGCAGCAAGAGGAAATGAACTTGCGATTGAAAAAGTTCAGTTCTTAATTGGATATGGTTGTGATGAAATTATTGAAAGTGAAGATTTTGAAATAATTAAATATAAGAATGATATTGATGATTATAATGTTTTATATGTTACCGGAAAAGCACTTTCAAAAATAATTGTTAGAGATTATTTAAAAGCATTCCCTATCGATCTATATAATGCCGAAGATGATTTTAAACCTTATAAACAAGAAGATTTTATCAATTTAAGGAAAATCATTGATCAAGCAGTTCCAAAGACTATTGAATATCTTAAATCTTAACATTAAAAATCTGTTGCATGGTTGAAAGTCTTGCATTTATGATATTATTTATTTCATATTCAAAACTTGATTGCTGACTTAAGGTGATCAAGTTTTTTATTAATAAACTTTCAAGTCCTACAAATTCCAAAAAGCAACTTGTTTTGTCAGCCATAATAGTGCAATGAATTAATGGTTCGGTATGATCAAAAATAATACGTAATTTTTTAATTTGCCTATCAGTTAAACTATACATCCTAGTTGTATTTAAAAATCCACCCATTTTAAATAAGCAACTTTTTATTTTAGACAGACAATCAAAGGTTTCATTAATAAGTTGTCGATTTTTTTCATTGTCAACTTGGATAATCATAAAACCTTTTTGTTTTAATGCATCAGTATATGCTTTAGCCATTGTTTCATATTCAGAGATATTTAATAATTGTTCATCATTATAATTCATAAACAGCCCTCTAGATTATTTATGATTTATTTTATAATTTTGTAACAAAAAATGAGATAATGAAAGAAAATAAAAAATTTTATTGATAAAAAAAATAATTTATTATATAATTAAATAGTAATTATTAAAATTGTTTTTCTTATTATTTCTACAACAGTATTTAATAATTATTATATTTATTAATCATAATGCGTCTATGGTGAAGTGGATATCACAATCGACTTCGGATCGATTATCGAGGGTTCGAGTCCTTCTAGACGCACCAAAAATAATTTGATTATTGTTTCAGATGAAAAGTTAAACTTTGTTTTTTTTAAAAAAGGTAGAATTAGAATTTAATAGTGAAAAAAGTTGTAGTTTCTGAAAGTGCAAGTTTGCAAACCGAATTAAAAGATTTAGTTGAAAATTTAAAAAATAAATATATTGTTTTAGATTACCCTAAGGCAATAAGTATTGAAATTTTTTAGAATATTTATTAAATAGTGGTAAATTCCCCACTATTTTTTATTTACTAATTTGATTGTTATTTTATTTTAATTATTAACTTTTTTTAATTATTATTGTATAATACTATTTACAGGAGAAAAAATGGAAACTAAAATTTTAAAGCCAAATAAAGAAACGTTTATGTTGGCAAGTGAATTAATTAATCAAGGGGAAGTTGTTGCGTTCCCAACTGAAACGGTCTATGGACTTGGTGCTGATGCTACAAATGCTGTTGCCGTTGAAAAAATTTTTATCGCAAAGGGTAGGCCTAATGATAATCCTTTAATTGTTCATTTAGCGAATAAGGAAGATATTGAAAAATATGTTTTAATGTTAAGTGATTTAGAAAGGGATATAATTAACGTTTTTATGCCAGGTCCTATTAGTTTAGTTTTAAAAAAGAAAGATAATATTCCTTCCGTTGTAACAGCAGGTGGAGATACTGTTGCTATAAGAATTCCAGAGAATGAAGTTGCTAGAAATTTTATTAGATTTTGTAGAAAACCTATTTGTGCACCTAGTGCAAATACATCTAAAAGACCAAGTCCAACCATTGCAATGCATGTTTATGATGATATGAAAGGTAAAATCCCTTTAATTATTGATGGAGGTCAAACAACTGTCGGAATTGAAAGCACTGTTGTTAAAGTTGTAAACAATGAAGTTTACATTTTAAGACCTGGGAAAATTTCTAAAGAAACATTGCAAAACAAATTAAATTGTATTGTTCACGAAAAAGTAATATCAACAAGCACAGTTGTGGAAAGTCCTGGAACAAAGTATACTCATTATAAACCTAATTGTGATATGATTTTGGTTAAAAATAATATTATTGACAATGTAAAACAACTATATTTAGAAAATATTAATAAAGGCAAAAAGGTTATAATTTTTTGTAAACAGGCTGATTTTAATTATTATTCAGGAATGAATGTTGTTTGTTTGGGTGTGGATTCTGATGAAGCAAGTCATAATTTATTTAAGTTTTTAAGGGAATATGAAAAAAATGATTTAATAATTGCAGAATATTTTGATAATGGCAGTATGGTTGAAGGGCTGTTTAATCGTATGAGCAAATCTTGTTCTGGTAATATCATTTAATAAAAATTTTAATTTCTTTTATTGGGTTTTAAATGGAACTTAATTTATTTCTTCATATAAAATATTTGAAATTTTTATATTTCATATCTTTGCAATGTGAAAATTTTTATGTTATAATTTAATTGTCAAATTTTCTATCAAACAAAATTGACCTACAAATTAAAAATAATATTATTTTTAAATGTATGATAATTTGAAAATTACAAGGAGATTGATAAATGATAGTTGCATTGACTGGTATTACTGGCAATATGGGGCAGGCAGTTTTACAACAAATAGTTAAAAATAAACAAATTGAAAAATTTAGATTTTTAGTTTTAGAAGATGATAAAAGAATTAATAAATTATTAAAAAAATATAAAGATTACAAAGATAAATTTGAAATTATTTATGGTAATATTGCAAATAAAGAAAAGTGTAGACAACTTGTAGAAAATAGTGATTATGTAATAAATATGGCTGCAGTTATTCCACCACATTCTGATCAACAGCCTATTAAGGCCATTGAGTGTAATGAAATTGGTGTTAATGTTTTGGTAAGCGAAATTGAAAAGTTAGAAAATAAACAACCTAAATTTATACATATTTCAACGGTTGCTTTATATGGCAATAGAAATTATAAGCATCCATGGGCTAGAGTAGGAGACCCATTGCTTGTTAGCCCATTTGATATTTATTCAGCAACTAAACTCCGAGGAGAGTTTAGAGTTTTAGAATCAAGCATTAAACATTGGGCTATATTAAGACAAACTGCAATGCTTCATAGCAATATGCTTGCTGATAATATGAGCGATGGTCTTATGTTTCATACTTGTTTTAATGCACCTTTAGAGTGGGTAACAGCACATGATAGTGGAGTGCTTATAGCAAACATTTTAAAGAAAGATTTAACTGAAGATTTGTCAAAGGTTTTCTGGAAGAAATGTTTTAATATTTCAGGTGGCGAAAGAAATTGCAGAACAGGTTATGATATTTTAAATGATGGTTTTGGAATTATTGGTGGTGGCGTCAAGGACTTTTTCAGACCTGATTTTAATGCTGTAAGAAATTTCCATGGTCTTTGGTTTTATGATGGAGATGAACTTGAAAAACTTTTTTCATATCAAAGTCAAAGTATTGATGATTTTTGGAAAGAATTTATAAAACAACATACCTATTTTAAGGCAGGTAAAATAGTTCCTAAATCTGTTATTAGAAAACTTATTATTGAAAGATTATTTAAAGATAAAAATTCTCCTAAATATTGGCTTAAACATGAAGATACACCTCGTTTAATTGCTTATTTTGGTAAAAATGGTGCATCAGATTATTTTAAAATTGGTAGCGATTGGAACAATTTTCATCTGTTAGTTGAGAATAAAGATGAAAATGGGGAATTTATTGATTATGAAAAATTGAGAATAAAGCAAAATGCAAAATTGATAGATTATAAATTTGATATAAATAAAAATGTTGAAGATATAAATAAAAAAGATTTAAAAGCAGTTGCAAAAGCCCATGGAGGACAATTATTGTCTAGAGATTATTCTGGTGATATTTATCAAAAACTTAAGTGGGTGAATCAAGATGGTGAAGAATTTGAAGCATCTGCATATTCTGTTTTAATGGCAGGACATTGGATTAATAAGACCTATTCAACAAACTGTTGGGAATTTGATTCTTTGTCAAAAAATGATGAAATTTATGCCCAAATTTGGTATGATTCTCATGATAGTGATGAAAACTTTTTATATTACTTCGACAATGAATTTAACGCACATATTAATAAAAGGGATTAATTACAAATGAAAATTTTAATTTGCTATTTTTCAGGGACGGGCAATACTAAAAAAATTGTTGATAAATATTATGAAACTTTTATAGAAAATAATGTAGAGATAGATATTTATAAGATTGAAAAAAATGATTTTAATTATAATTTAGATGATTATGATATGCTTGGCATTGCATATCCAATTCATGCATTTAATGCACCTTCTATAATTGTTGATTTTGTCAAAAAATTAGAGAAGCAAAATAATAAGAAAAAACTTTTTATTTTGAAAACTTCTGGAGAACCTTTAGCCCTAAACAATATTTCATCAAATAAAATAAAAAAGATTTTAAAGAAGAAAAATTTTGTTTTGACCAATGAATATCATTATGTAATGCCATATAATATAATATTTAGACATTCTGATAATATGGCATATAAGATGTGGGATACTGCAAAGCGAGTTATTCCTGCAGATTGTGAAGAAATTTTGAATAATAAAGAGTCAAAATTAGGTTACTTTTTTATGGGGAGTTTTCTTGCATGGATTTTTAGAATTGAATTTTGGGGTGGAAGATTCAATGGTAAGCGATATGAAGTGAATGATAAGTGTATAAAATGTCAAAGATGTATGAATTTTTGTCCTACGCATAATATACAAATAAAAGACGGACATTTTGAGTTTGGAGATAATTGTATTATGTGTATGAGATGTTCTTTCTTTTGTCCGACTGATGCAATTAAAATTGGGTTGTTCAATGGTTGGAAAGTAAATGGACCTTATAATTTTAATAATTATAATGAAGACGAAACACAGGAACATAAAAAGTTTTGTAAGAAATCTTATCAAAAATATTTTAAAAAATGCAATGAAAAAATAAATAAGTTTGAAATTTCTTTGAAGAGTAAATAAAAACAAGCAAAAATTATTGCTTGTTTTTTTTATTCATTTTTTGTATTCTGGTTAGTTTGTGAATTTGGTTCTATTTCTTGATTTATATTTTGGGTTTGACTTGTATTTTGTGAAATTTGATTTTGGTCTTTAGTTGTCATTTCGGATAAGTTGGATTCAACGATATTTTTATTATTTTGGTCTAATAAAGGGGCAGAAGTGTTTTCTTTATCAATTTTAGTTACCATTATATTTTCTTTATTTTCTGTATATTCAATTAAATTTATTTGTTTTTCTTTCTTTTGTTTTTTATTTGTAAATTTTACTCCCAGACTTACAACAAATTTTTCAATTTGTGGTTGATATTTAAAACTTAAATATAAAATAATTATAGCAAGTATTACTAATATAATCCATACTGGAATTCCCCAACCTGAAAAAGGGATTAGTTGCCCACTACCTAAGAAACAAGTTGTTATTATAGCAATAGGTCTAGTTATTAGGTTGGTTATAATAAAAAATCTATAACTCATGTTTACAGTTCCTGCAACAATACACAAGATATCGTCTGGGAATAAGGGGAATAACATCATCAAGAAAAATACATATTTTCCTTTTTTTAGTTTTTCTTCCCATTTTAAAGTTGTTTTTTCACCAGCAACCCATACAACAAGGCGTCTGCCTATTTTTTTACCTAAAAAGAAAGCAAACAGACTTCCTGAAAGAACTGCTAAAAGACTTATGCCAAAAGTTGTCCATGGACCAAACAAGAGAGTTCCTGCAACTGTAGTTACAGCGGCTGGTATAGGCAAAATGGTTGTTTGAAGAAATTGAATTATGAAAAATATTATATAACTATAAGCACCAAATTCTAATATAACTTCTTTTAATTTTTCTGCACTATCAATTTTTGCAAGAGTTCCAGTTAGTTGGAGTGGGAGGTAAATTGCAAGGGCAAGTATTATAAATACAAAAATAATTATTGATAGTTTGATTATTTTTTGTTTTGTTTCTATTTTTAATTGTTTCATAAAATTATTATACCAAATTCAAAGTTATTTTACAATTTATTTAAAATATTTGTAAATTTAAAAAATTTTGTTTTATAGATTAAGGCTAATATTTTATAATATAAAAAGACAAATGAATGTAATTAATATAAAATATTAGGTTAGTAATAATAAAGATTTTTCTGTTAAAATATAACATTTTTATTTTTGATTATAGAGATTTAATCAACATATCGTAGACTTTTTAAAAGCAAAATTTATAGAGATTTTTAAATTATATGCTAAAATAAAATCAGAAAAGGAGGAAAAAATGAATTCTTTGGGTGAAAAAATAAAAAAATTAAGGCTTCAAAACAATATGACTCAAAATGGACTTGCACAAAAACTTTTTACTTCAAATCGTAGTATAAGTCATTGGGAAAAAGGCATCAGAACACCTGATTTTGAAACTATCCAAAAACTGGCAAAAATTCTTAATGTTTCTATTGATTATTTTACTCAAGATGATGAAAATGATGAAAGTAAATTTTCAGATTTAATAATTGTAAAAAATAAAGAAAACAAACTAGCAATTTATGATAAATCTCAAAGCAGATATCTTACAACGCACAATTATGATATTATCAGACTTTCACCTTATGGTATTCATATCTGTGAAAAATGTAAGATATTAGATGAAAAGGTGCAAGTTGATTTTAATAATTATATGCAAACAAAGGGTTTTAGTTTGAATTATCAAATTATTAAAACTGATTTAGTTGATAACTATGGGCACATAAAATCTTTCAGAAGACCACAATTTATATTTTATGAGCCTTTCAATAGATATGGAGTTGCTCCTATTTTTATAAGAAATGAAGAGAGATTTGCTCTAGTTGATACAAATTTGAATGTTTTAACCAAGCAAAAATATGGTAAAATATGGGATTCTGGTTTAGAAGGGGCTGACTTATTTTTTACTTTTATTTTTAATGATAAAAAGAAAATTGCAAAAGATATTGATGACTATGATTTGTTTGATTATAATATGTTCCCACGCATGGTAATTAACTCAAAAGGAGAGATTGTTTTTGATAATCTTGGATTATCATTTAGTCCATTTCAATCAGACAAATTCCCTCTAGATGATATTGAAAAAGTAGAAAAATATATTTCAAAATTTGGTGATGCATTGTTTTATTTTATAAATGATACTGTTTTTGAAAAAGCAGAAAACATTATTAATATTCTTGATTTGATATTAGATAATATGAAAAAAAATGAAATAGATGTTAAAAAAGATAAAAACGATAGAAAGTTTTATAATGATATTATTGGGCAAATATTACACCGAAAAATTAAATTTTGTAAAAATTTGAATGATAAACTATGTCAGTTGATTTTTGATAGAATTAATAAAATTTTCTGGACAGAAAATCGTATTGAAAGAAGTTTATATAAACAAGATGTTTATAAAATATTACATATTGAAATTTAAAATTGTATAAATTAAAATTTAAGGTTAGATAATATTATCAAATAAATGTGTATATATTGTAATTAATTTGACAATTTATGATTAAAAGTGTTATTTTATTTATAAGGAGAGGGCTATGAAAAAATTGAGATTATCTTTGATTTGTATGTTGGCTTTAGGTGTTGTGGGATATATTCTTGGTGCAGTAATAGCATACCTGAACAACGGACAAGATTTTGTAAAGGCTTTGACTGATACTATTGCATTTATTTGCTTGGCAGTTGGTGCTGGTCTTGGTCTTTTAGTTGGTCTTATTTCTAAAAGTAAAGACGTTAAAAACAAAAATGAAGGAGAAGACGCTGACGGAAATAAAACTGATATTGCATTTGATTCAAAATTTATTTCTCAAGAACGTCTTAAAAATGATCCAGAATTAATTTATACAACATGGAATAATCTTCCTTCACTTAAGAAAACTGGTTTTGTTTTTAGAAATAAGCAAGTTGGGTCTCATTATGAGGTAAATATGAAAGCAGAAACCCATGCACTTGTTTTAGGAACTACTGGAACTGGTAAAACACAGGTTTTGGCGAACCCAACTATTAGAATTTTGGCTCATTCTGCACAAAAGCCAAGTTTGGTTATGACTGACCCTAAAGGAGAACTTTATGATGATAATGCAAGAGTTCTTAGAGAAGAGGGGTATAAAACAATTGTTTTAAACTTAAATGACCCTTATGCTTCTTCAATGTGGAATCCTATGGAAATTGCTTTTAGAGTATATCAAAGGGCTGGGAATCTTGCAAAAGAAGTTAAAAAATTTAGTAATTGCACGCCTGAAGATATGGGATATAAACGTTTTAATGATGATGTTTTAAAGGGTGCAACTTATGGTGATACATGGTATGGTTTTGACGGTAAGGCGTTTCCTAATAATGAACTTTTAAGAATGGAACTTGATTCTAAAAAAGTTCAACTTGAAGATGAGGCAAAAAGTGATTTAAGAAATATTGCATTATCACTTATACCAGAAGATCCTAACTGTAAGGATACTACTTGGCCTAACGGCTGTAGAGACCTTATTACTGGTATTATGTATGCTATGCTTGAGGATTCAAGAGATCCTAGATTAGGAATGACAGTTGATAAGTTTAATTTCTTTAACCTTTATAAAATTTCAATGACAAAAGACCCTGCAGGTGAAAGAGATAGTGCATTAAAAACATTGACAAAATATTCTGAAGGTAGAGATCCTATTCATAGCAATGTTCACAATCTTATGTCAAGCGTATGTCTTGCCAGTCCAACTACACAACGGTCATTCCTTGCTACACTTGGTTCATCTGTAGGTAAAACACTTGGTGATGATGGTATATTGTATATGACAAGTGGGACTGATATTGACTTTGAAAAAATTCCAGAAGAACCTACTGCGTTCTTTATAAGAATTCCTGACCATAAAACTGAAAGACACCCACTTGGTGTGTTGTGTATAAGTCAACTTTATAAAGTTCTTGTAGATGTTGCCAACAGAACAGTTAATCCTAAAAATGGTAAAACAGGTCAATTAAAACGTCCAGTTTACTTCATTTTAGATGAGTTTGGAAATATGCCTGCAGTTCCTAATTTTGGAACAATGGTTACAGTTTCTCGTTCAAGAAATATATTCTTTGAAATTATTCTTCAATCTTATAAACAACTTGATATCAAATATGGTCCAGATGAAGCACAAAATATTCGTGGTAACTTCCAAATGGAGGTATTCTTAGGTTCAGAAGACCCTTCGACAATTCAAGCATTCTCAGAAGCCTGTGGAGAGACTACTGTATTCCATAAAGAAGAATCTACTTCTAAAAATACAAAGGATACTGAACATGGTGAAAATGTTTCAACCTCTACTCAAAGAACAAGAAAACCTCTTATTGATAAGCAGGAACTTAGACAACTTCCTAAATGGACCGTTATTGCGAAATTGTTTAGAAAGGCAATTATGAAAGATGTTATGACTCCTTTCTATGCAACTGCTTGTATGGCAAAGAAACCTTCGGGAGAACCTGTTTCAATTTCTAAAATGCTTAATGTTGAAGATATATATTATGATATAAATAAGAGAAACTCAATTGTTCTTAAACCAAAAAGTCCATTTGATGAATAATGAAAAAATATTAAATATAAAGAAAAAATCTAGAGATTATTCTCTAGATTTTTTAATAATTGATATAATTAATTATTAATTAAATTATTTTATTGAAATTAATATAAAATTTAAATAATTAAATATTTTTTTTATTTAATAACAAATAATTTAATATAATTGTAATATTTTTAATTAAATATTTTATTTATTTTTCTTTTCTTTTTTGAAACACATAAACCAATCTAAACAATATTGGTCTTCTGTTTGATTTTCCATTCTCTCTTTTGCTGTTCCACACGAACCTGCAGTAGGCACGATTACATCATCGCCAAGTCTCCAATCTGCAGGAGTGGCTACATTTTCTGCATCTGCTTTTTGCAATGCTATAACTATTCTTTTTATTTCATCAAAATTTCTTCCTGTTGAAAGAGGATAATAAAGTATTGTTCGTATTTTTCCTTTTGGGTCAATTATGAAAACTGCTCGAACTGCTTGAGTATTACTCTGACCTGGTTGAATCATACCATATTTGTTTGCCACTTCCATTCTTATATCTTCTATGAGAGGAAATTTTATTTCTATATTTTTCATTCCTTTCCATTCGAGTTCTTGAATTTTTCTTAGCCATGCAATATGTGAATACAAAGAATCAACAGAAAGTCCAACAAGTTGAACATTAAGATCTTCAAATTCTTTTGCCATAGACCCGAAAGTCATAAATTCTGTTGTGCAAACTGGTGTAAAGTCAGCAGGATGTGAAAAAAGTATAATCCATTTCCCTTTGTAGTCACTTGGGAAATTTATTTCACCTTGAGTTGTAACTGCTTTAAAAGCAGGTGCATCATCGCCTATTAATGGCATTTTTACATATTCTTCCATTTTATCTCCTTTTTTAAGACGTTAAGTCTATGGTCATTATAAGGCATGAAAGAAAAATAGTCAAATAATTTCAATCAATTTTTCATATATTTTGTATAGAAATGATTTTTAATATACTATATATTGTATTTATTTTGTCTGTTATTTTAATAATAAATAGTTTTCATTAGTAATAAATTTGAACAATAATGTTTTATTTTAATTCTTCAATATTTTGTTTAATTAAAATTGACAAGGACATTTTTTGTTGTTAAAATGTTATTTAACATGAGGTAAAACAATGGCGAAAGAAGAAAATATTCATGCAGGTCATAGAGAAAGACTTTTAGATACAGTTATTAAATGTGGTATTGATAATATAAGTGAAGTCCAGGCAGTCGAGTTTATACTTTGTTATATTTTCCCTAGAGGAGATGTAAATCCTTTAGCACATAGACTTCTTGAAAAATATAGAAATATCCCAACTATTTTAGAGGCTTCTATTGAAGATTTAGCATCAGTCAAAGGAATGGGAATTACTTCAGCAAAGAAAATTCATGCATTGTTAGACATATATGGCAGATATACTTTAGATAAAATGCTTAAACAAAGTAAACTTTCTACACTTGGCGAAATATATGATTATATTGAAGCATTATTGAGATTTAAAAAAGTTGAAGAATTACATCTTTTAGGAGTAAACGCAAAAGGAGAGGTTATTGCTGATAGGCTTTTAGCAAAGGGAAGTATAAAAAATGTTGCGATTGAACTTCGAGATGTTTCTTTATTTATTTCAACATACAAAGTTCCTGCCGTAATATTTGTGCATAATCATCCAGATGGTTTTTGTCAAGCATCTCAAACAGATATAATTGCAAATGAAAAACTAGAAAATGTTTTTAAGTTTGCAGGTTGTCGTCTTCTTGATAATCTTATAGTTGGTTCTGATGGAATTTATAGTATTCATGATAAGGGAGTTAAACGTAAGTTTGTTGAATTAGATTTTAAACAATTTGAAAATACCAATGGAAATAAAAATAAATATTATTTGAATAAATAATTTATTTACAAAAAATAATTTATTTAAAATATTTTGAATTATTAAAATAATTTTTATTTAATAAATTATTTCAAAATTTATATTTTTTGAATAATTAGATTAATTTTATAAATAATATTTTTATGAAAATAATTTCTTTTGCAATTTCAACGTTAATGGCTATTATGCCAATGTCTGTTTGTTTAGATGAGCAAACAGGATTTTTGGTTGATAGTGATAGACCAAGTATTATATGTTTAACAGGCAAAGGTGATAATTTTAAAGAAGATATAACTATTGAAATTAATACATTAGGAGAAAAGGTTCTAATTGAACCAATTCATAATTCAGGATATCAACCAAAAGTTTTTGGTGGGAATTTTTTAAATAATGGACTTGAACAACTTTTATATAGTGTTGATAGTGGTGGAAGTGGTGGATATAATTTTTATGAGTTATATTCTATAAAAAATGGAGAAGGTGTATTAATTTTTAATAGTGATAATTTCTTGCCTATTGTGAGTGCAAAATATATCAATGAAGATATTATTGAAATAGATTATCAAGGACAAAAACTTTATATGGGCTATACGGGGGAATCTTGTAATGAAAATAATTGTGAGATTTTCATAAGTTCTGTTAATTCAATCTTGCCTTATTATAATATTTCTTTAGACAGGTATTATCTTCAAGTTTTACAAAAAGTTTATGGTGGCTTTACTGCAAATAATTATGGTTATATTTCTTCCTTATTGCAAATTAATGAAGATGGCTATGATATAATCAATATAGGTTTTTTATCAAACTTTGATTATGTTAATTTATAATCTCTTTATTTTATTAGCCAAGATAACTTTTAAATTATATTTTACAAAATCATTCTGAATATGATAGAATGTAGGTATAATAAAAATTTAAAGGTGTATTATGATTAAAATTAAAGATAAAAAAGATAGTATTATTAAAATGAAAGAACTAGGGCTTAATTATTTTCCTCTTGATGTTTTTGATGTTGACGATATTGCAGGGATAAAAATGTTTTTTGAGAAATATCCTGCTGGAGAATATGTTTTAAGGTCAACAAATAAGGCACAAGGTGAATTCTATTTTGTAAAAAATTTCGATGAGGCAATTAAATTATTATCTAAATTCAAAGATGAAGTTACTTTAAGTGTTTCTTATAATGAATATAAAGAAGATCTTATTATTGTTGGTGATATAAAGGTTCATAAAAGTTTTAGTGGTGATACAGTTGATTTAACTGCAAGAACAGATAGTGAGGCAACACATCGTAATATTTATGAAAATCCACAATATAATTTACATGCTTCTTTAGATGAGGACAGGGTTTGGAAAATTCCGGGTTTTTCAAAAATAATGAGATATATTTCAGATCATGAACTTTATGATGTGATTGTAGAATTTGCAGTATATGACTGCAAAATTGGAATCAAAAAGGATAATGTGGTAATCACAGAGTTAAGGACTGCTTATTAAAAGTTTATTATTAATCATATTTCAGCCATCTTGAAATTATAATGGCTGATTTTTTTATAAAAGTTATTTTAGTATTGATTATCTTTGTTTAATAAGTTATAATAATACAAATAAATTTAGGAGGTGATTTAATGTTGGATTTTGCAAGCAAAATTTGGGATAAAACTTTTTCAAGTATGTCTGATGAAAAATATAGAAATGATGTAAAACTTATTGCAGAATTATTAATTTCACTTTCAAAACATTTTAAATTTAACGAGAATAGTGAAGGAAAGTTATTTATTCATGTTAAAAGAGATAACGAAGAAGCCAAACGTATGATTAATTTATTAATAAATGAAGAGTATGGTAAAAATGCTTTTTTTAAAATAAAAGAATTCGAAAGTGAGGCAAAAAAATCATTAAAATTTTCTTCACAAAAATTAGAAGACGCATCTCATGCTTTGGAAGTTTGTAGATATTTTAGAAGAAAATATGGTGTTTTATATAGTGGGAATGATAAGTTTGCACGAGAAGAAATTGATGATTATCAAAATGAATAAATTTTTAATATAAAATGTTCTTTTTTGATTTCTTTACACGGAATGAAAAATTTGCAAGCAAATTTTTTAGATTGCTGAAAGCAATCTGTTCACAATTTGTGAACAATTCCGTGTTATTGTTCAAATTCTTATAAAGTGAGATTTGCAAAAAATTATTAAAATTAAAATGAATTATGACATAATAAACTAATTTAATAGAAAAAAGTTATCCAATTTATTTGGATATTTTTTTTTATTGTTTTATAATAACAACGGACTAAATAAAAAGGAGATATCTATGAAACAATTCGTTTACTTATTTAAAGAAGCAGATGGAAAGAATAAGGCTCTTTTTGGTGGAAAAGGAGCAAATCTTGCTGAAATGACAAACCTTGGAATGCCTGTGCCACAAGGTTTTACAATTACTACAGAGGCTTGCACTCAATATTATCAAGATGGAAGAAAAATAAATGATGAAATTTTAAAACAAATTGAAGAAAAACTTCATGAACTTGAAAAAATTACTGGTAAAAAGTTTGGTGATAAAAACAATCCATTACTCGTTTCTGTTCGTTCAGGTGCAAGAGTTTCTATGCCAGGAATGATGGATACTATTCTTAACCTTGGACTTAATGATGAGGTTGTAGAAGGACTTTCTGCTCTTACAAAAAATCCTCGTTTTGCTTATGATTCTTACAGAAGATTTATTCAAATGTTTAGTGATGTTGTTATGCAACAAGAAAAATCTAAATATGAAAGAATTCTTGATAAGGTAAAAGAAGAAAAGGGGGTTCAATTTGATAAAGACCTTACTGCAGATGACCTTAAAGAAATTGTAAAAATGTTTAAAGACCTTTATAAAAAGGCTCAAGGTGAAGAGTTCCCTCAAGAGCCAAAGGTTCAATTAATTGAGGCTGTTAAAGCCGTATTCCGTTCTTGGGATAATGACAGAGCCAATGTTTATAGAAGAATGCATGATATTCCTTATGAATGGGGAACTGCTGTAAATGTTCAATCAATGGTTTTTGGAAATATGGGCGAAACTTCAGGAACAGGTGTTGCTTTCTCTCGTAATCCAGCAACTGGAGAAAATAAACTTTATGGTGAATACCTTATGAATGCTCAAGGAGAAGATGTTGTTGCTGGAATTAGAACACCACTTCCAATTTCAACTCTTGAAGAACAAAATCCAGAAGTATATAATCAATTTGCAGAAATTGCTAAAAAACTTGAAAGACATAATAAAGATATGCAAGATATGGAATTTACAATAGAAAATGGTAAACTCTATATGCTTCAAACTAGAAATGGTAAAAGAACTGCTAAGGCTGCTTTGAAAGTTGCTGTTGATCTTGTTAAAGAAGGTTTAATCACAGAAAAAGAAGCCTTAATGATGATAGATCCAAAACAATTAGACGCACTTCTTCACCCACAATTTAATGATGAAGCACTTAAGAATGCTACTTCTATTGCAGAAGCACTTCCTGCATCTCCTGGTGCTGCTTGTGGAAAGATATGCTTTACTGCTGAAAAAGCAAAAGAAATGGGCGCAAACAAAGAGAAGGTTGTTCTTGTTCGTCTTGAAACATCTCCAGAAGATATTGAAGGAATGGCTGCAAGTCAAGGAATCTTAACTGCCCGTGGTGGAATGACATCACACGCTGCCGTTGTTGCTCGTGGTATGGGAACTGCTTGTGTAGCAGGTTGTTCAGCATTAAAGTTTGCTGATGATGAAAAATCTTTCACAATAAACGGAAAAACATATAAAGAAGGAGATGTAATTTCTTTTGATGGTTCTACAGGAAAGGTTTATGATGGAGAAATCCCTACAGAACCAGCAAAAATTTCAGGTGAATTTGCTACGATAATGGATTGGGCTGACAAATATCGTGCTTTACAAGTAAGAACAAATGCAGATAATCCTAAAGATGCAAAAAATGCATTTAATTTTGGTGCCCAAGGCGTTGGTCTTTGCAGAACAGAACATATGTTCTTTGAGGCAGATAGAATTCCTGCTGTTCGTGAAATGATTGTTTCTACAACTGTCGAAGAACGTAAAAAAGCACTTGCAATACTTCTTCCTATGCAAAGAAAAGACTTTATTGGAATTTATAAAGCAATGGAAGGTCTTCCTGTAACTATTCGTTTCTTAGATCCACCACTTCATGAATTTTTACCACATGAAGATAATGAAATAAAAGCACTTGCTAAAGAAATGGGTATCTCTTTTGATAGATTAAAACAAACAGTTGCTGACCTTCATGAATTTAACCCTATGATGGGTCATAGAGGACTTAGACTTGCTGTTACTTATCCTGAAATTGCAGAGATGCAAACTCAAGCAGTTATTGAGGCTGCAATTAGTGTAAATAAGGAAATGGGATATAATATTGTTCCTGAAATTATGATTCCTTTAACTTGTGATTGGAAAGAATTTAAGTATGTTCGTGATATAGTTGCGAATAAAGCAGATGAAGTTATTGCAGAAAATGGTGTAACTCTCACATATAAAATCGGAACTATGATTGAAATCCCTCGTGCGGCAGTTACTGCAGATGAAATTGCAAAATATGCTGAATTCTTCTCATTTGGAACAAATGACTTAACTCAAATGACTTATGGTTTTAGTCGTGATGATGCAGGTAAATTCCTTGATGTTTATTATTCAAAGAAAATTTTTGAAAGTGATCCATTTGCTAGACTTGACCAAAATGGCGTTGGTAAACTTGTAAAAATGGCTTGTGATTTAGGAAAATCTACAAGACCAGATATAAAACTTGGAATTTGTGGTGAACATGGTGGAGACCCTTCTTCAATAGAATTTTGTCATAATGCAGGACTTTCTTATGTTTCTTGTTCTCCATTTAGAGTTCCTATTGCAAGACTTGCTGCAGCACAAGCAAATATTAAAAATCCTAGATAATAAAAAACCACTATTATGGGGTGCACCTCATATATTAAAAACAATTTTTAATATATTTTTATTAGTTTTTAATAAAACCTTAATTATTTTCTAAAATAAATAAATTGCTTTACAAAATTTAATTCCTGTGTTATAATTTTTTTGCAAATTAGATATTAGAGGTGATTATTATGATGATTGAACCATCAATTGATAAACTTTTAGCAAAAACAAATAATAACAGATATGTTTTATGCACTGTTATTGCAAAAAGAGCAAAAGAAATTGAAAGTGTTAGAAGACTTGAACTCGCTGATCAAGATAAAAAAGCAATTACTATTGCTTGTGAAGAAATACTTGCTGGCAAGGTAAAGCCAAGTCATTTATAATATTTTAAAAGGAGATTGATAAATCTCCTTTTATTTTGCTTTAATTTTTATTTTTAAGATTGTTTGAAATCAAAATATATGATATAATTTATCTAGTATGTTTGCAGAAATTATTATTGACCAAGATGCAAAGGCTCTTGATAAGGTCTTTGAATATATTATTCCAGATGCTTTAGATGTCAACATAGGTATGCGTGTCTATGTTCCTTTTGGCAAGCGAGTTTTACAAGGATATATAATTAATATTAAAGATAATTGTGATTATGATAAGGATAAATTGAAATCTATAATTTCTAAAATAGAAGATTTTCCTGCAATTAAACCACAAATGCTTGAACTTATGAAATTTATGGCAAAGAAAAATCATTTAAAACTTGCTTCTATTTTAAGATTGTTTTTACCTTCTGAAATGAGAGAAGGAAAGGTTAAAGAACTTTTTGAAACATTTTATCATCTTAATGAAAATATTGAAATTGTTTTATCAAAGTCAGCAAAAAAACAACAAGAACTTGTTGATTACTTGAAAATTAAAAATCGAGAGTCGTCTAGTGAACTTGTTAAACTATTTGGCTATAGTGCTTTGAAAGCATTGACAGAAAAAGAATATGTAATAAAAGAAAAAATACAAATTCAAAGAAAACCGTTTGTTTTATCTCAAGAAAGTAAGCATATTATTTTAAATGAAAGTCAAAAGAATGCATTAAATACAATAATTGAAAATAAAACATATCTTTTGCATGGAGTTACTGGAAGTGGAAAGACTGAAGTTTATATGCATTTAATAGAAAGGGCTTTAGAAAATGGTAAAAATGCAATCATGCTTGTTCCAGAAATTTCACTTACTCCTCAAATTATGTCAAATTTTAAATCTAGATTTGGTGATCTTGTGGCACTTCTTCATAGTGGGCTATCAGCAGGTGAAAGATTTGATGAATGGAAAAGATTGTTCTCGGGTCAAGCAAGAATTGCAATAGGTGCAAGGTCAGCAGTTTTTGCTCCAATTGAAAATTTGGGTATTATTATTGTTGATGAAGAGCATGAACAAAGTTATATATCTGAATCAAATCCAAGATATGACACTCATGATATAGCAGAATTTAGGGCAAGACAAAATGGGTGTCCTCTTGTTTTTGGCAGTGCAACACCTTCTATAGAAAGTTATGAGAGGGCTAAAAATGGGCAATGGCAATTAGTCGAAATGCCAGTTCGGGCAAATGGTAGAGAATTACCACAAGTTCAAATAATAGATATGATGAATGAACTTAGAATGGGCAACAGTGGAATATTTTCAAATCAACTTTTAGCAGATCTTGTTAATGTAGTCAACAATAAAAAACAGGCTATGATTTTTATTAATAGACGTGGTTATTCTTCGTTTATGCGATGTCGTGAATGTGGCTATATCGCAAAATGTAGTGATTGTGATGTGAGTTTAGTTTATCATAGAGAAGACAATAGATTAAAATGTCATTATTGTGGAAAACAATTTAAGGTTTTAGATAAATGTCCTAAATGTGGAAGTGATAAGATTAAACAAGGGGCTGTGGGAACAGAACAAGTAATGAATAAATTGCAAAAATTATTTCCAGAAGTAAAAATTTTGAGAATGGATAATGATACTACATCTACAAAGAATGCTCATCAAAAAATTTTAAGTGAGTTTAGAAATAGTTTACCAGGGATTCTTGTTGGAACGCAAATGATTGCCAAAGGACATGATTTTGAAAATGTTGTTTTAGTTGGTATTGTTGATGCTGATCAAAGTTTATACCATGCAGATTATAGAAGCACAGAAAGGACTTTTCAACTCATTACTCAAGTTGCTGGCAGAGCAGGACGTAGTGAAAGTGAAGGAAAGGTTGTTTTACAAACTTATTCACCAAGACATTATGTATATAAGTTTGCTTCAAATTATGATTATAAAGGTTTTTTCAGAAAAGAAGAAAATATAAGACAAACAGCCCAGTTTCCACCATTCACTAGAATTTTGCGTGTTCTATTTGCTGATCATGATGAAAATTATGTTCGAGAATTGCTTAAAATATGTTATACTGAAATAGAAAAATTAAAAGAGAAATATGGTGATGATTTAATTTATTTAGATGCTATGAAATCACCTATTAAAAGATTGCAAGATAAATATAGATATCAGATTATGATGCGTTTTACACTTGATAGGGCAGATGAAATCGAAGAAGACGTATTTAATATTGTTGATAAGTCTTCTAAAAATTCTGTTTTCTTTGAGGTAAATCCACAAAATCTATCTTAAAAGGAGTTAAAATGGCTATTAGAAAAGTTGTGAAAGTCGGAGAGAGTTCACTTAGAAAAAAATCTAAACCTGTTAAAGATTTTGACCAGTCGCTTTGGGAACTTCTTGATGATATGAAAGAAACTATGTATGAAAATGATGGTATGGGATTTGCTGCACCACAAGTAGGGGTGCTTCGCAGGGTTATTGTGATTGATGTTAACAATGCTTTTATAGAACTTATAAATCCTGAAATCATATCAAGAAAAGGAAAAGATGTTGAAGAAGAAGGTTGTCTTTCTGTTGGAAATTTTAGAGGAAGAGTTGAAAGACCTTATGAAATAACAGTAAAGGCTTATGATAGATATGGCTATCCTTTTACCTTGAAAGGAGAAAAGTGGCTTGCTCGTTGTATTTGTCATGAAGTTGACCATTTAGATGGTATTTTATTTGTTGATAAAACATTAGATAGAGATAAATATATAAAACAAGGTGGAAAATTTTAAATAATTTAATTATTAATAAAAAAAATATAATTAAAATTAAATAATTTAATAATATTAATAAAAAATAATTAATTATTAAATATTAAATTAATAAATAATTAATTTTTAAATTAAAAACATTTTTCAATATTTAATAATAAAAAATAATTAATTTTATTTATTTTATTTTAATATTTTTATTTATTTAATTTTTTCTTATTTGAGGAGTATTATGAAAATTTTATTTTTAGGAAGTTCGAGTTTTTCTAAAATAGTTTTAGAGAGAATGTTGGAAGAAAAGTTAAATGTTGTTGGTGTTATTACTCAACCAGACAAGCCTTCTGGGAGAGGTCATAAATTAAAGCCAACCGAAGTTAAAACTTTTGCATTTGATAAAGGTATCAAGGTTTATACATTTGACAAGATTAAAAATCATATTGATGAGATTTCAAAAATTGATTATGATTTGGCAGTGGTTGCTTCATTTGGTCAAATTTTACCACAAACTTTTTTAGATTTAAGATTGACCATCAATGTTCACCCATCTCTTCTTCCTAAATATAGAGGGGCGACCCCTATTCAGTCATCAATTTTAAATGGAGATAAAATTACTGGTGTAACCATTATGAAAGTGGCAAAAGAAGTGGATAGTGGCGATATAATTTTGCAAAAAGATTTTGAAACAAATGGAGAGTATTATTTAGAACTTGAGAAAAAACTAGCAAGTCTTGGTGGTGATATGGTTTGTGAAGTTGTCAAACAAATAGAAAACAATACGATTAGATTTACTCCACAAAATCATGATAAAGCAACATTTGTTACCAAACTTTCAAAAGAAGATGGTAAACTAGATTTTTCTTGCTCGACTGAAGATATTATTAACAAAGTTAGGGCATTAAGTGAAGAAATTGGTTGTTTTATCTATCTTGAAGATAAGATTATAAAAGTTGGCAAAGTCAGCAAGGCTTTAAATTTTGCAAATGCGAAAGAATGTGAAATCTTGAATTACAAAAAATCTTTTATTGTTGGAACAAAAGATGGGGCAGTTGAAATATTGTCTTGTCAAGCACCTTCTGGAAAGATGGTGAGTGGAAGAGATTATATTAATGGACACAATGATATTTTAGGGAAAAAGGTTTTATAATGTTAAGTGATTTTAGTTTTGATGAAATGGTCTTATTTGCAAAAAAAATAGGTTTACCTGCTTTTAGAGGTGAACAAATTTTTGATGCAATTTATAGTGGCAAGACACTTGAAGAAGTTTCCAATCTTCCCAAAGCGTTAAAAGATATAATAGAAGATCAATATCCTAAATATAAGATTGCTCAAAAATTTACCAGCAAAGATGGAACTCAAAAATTTTTAATTGAATTTTTTGATGGCAATATTGTTGAATGTGTTTTAATGAAATATAAATATGGTTTTACTGTTTGTTTGTCAACGCAAGTTGGTTGTAGAATGGGGTGTAAGTTTTGTGCTTCAACCTTAAATGGACTTGCAAGGAATTTAAGTGCAGGTGAGATTTTAGGACAAGCACTTTTAATTAATCGAGAACTTGGAGGAAGTCGTAAGGAGAGAAAAATTACCAATATTGTTTTGATGGGAAGTGGAGAGCCTCTTGATAATTATGACAATGTTTTAAAGTTTATTTCACTTATTACGTCTGCAAAAGGGCTGAATATTAGTGAAAGAAATATTTCGCTATCAACATGTGGACTGGTTGATAAAATATATAAACTTGCAAATGAAAATTTGAATATAACCTTGACTATATCTTTACACGCAACGACAGATGAAAGACGTGCAGAAATCATGCCTATTGCAAATAAGTATAAAATTGAAGAAATTTTAAACGCTTGTAAAGATTATTATTTTAAGACTGGCAGAAAAATTTATTTTGAATATACCCTTATCAAAGGAGTCAACGATAGGGACGAAGATATTGAAAACCTTTCTAAATTATTAAAGGGATTTTTATGTCATGTTAATGTTATTCCATTAAATAAAGTAAAAGAACGTTCTCTTGAGGGGTCTTCAAGGTTATTTGCTTATCAATTTGTTGAAAAACTAAAGGCAAAAAATATTTCTGCGACAGTCCGTAGAACAATGGGAGAAGATATTGGTGGTGCATGTGGACAACTTAGAAATAAAATTTTAAAACAAACAAATTAAATTTGTTTTATATTTTCATTTATAAAATTAACAAATGTTTTACAATTTAGGTATAAATGAAATTTCAAAATAAATATGTTTTGAGGAGAAATATGAAAGGTCTTGTAATTAAAAAAAATGCAAATCTTTTTACAATAGAACATGATGAAAAACTTGTAAATCTTATGCCAAGTGGCAAAACTAGAGCAAGTGGTATTTTTGTTGGTGATATTGTTGAATTTGATGATGCTATTACAAAAGTTTATGAAAGAAAGAATATATTAATCAGACCCCCAATCGCTAATTTAGATAAAATGTTTATTGTAATTTCATCAATACCAAAACCAGATTTTATTCTAATAGATAAAATAATAATTTATTGTCATCTTAATGAAATAGAACCCATTATTGTAATTAATAAAGTCGACATCGTAAATGAAGATTTTATCAAATCCGTTAAAGAAGATTATAAATGTTATAAGATTTTATGTGCAAGTGCAAAAAATAATGAATTATCTTCGTTAGAAAATGAAATTGAAGGTATATGTGCTTTTGCTGGACAAAGTGCTGTAGGAAAGTCTTCATTAATAAATTCACTTTTTAAAAGCAAGCAGGCTGATGTTGGAAATTTGTCAAAAAAAATTGAAAGAGGTAAACAAACTACGAGGATTGTTAGTTTATATAAATTTAAAAAAGGTTACATTGCAGATACTGCAGGCTTTTCAATGCTTGATTTAAGTATGGTAAGCAATATTAATGAAAGGGAATTATCTTCATATTATCCTGATTTTCTAGAGGGAAGAGCATTATGTAAATATCGTTCTTGCCTTCATGAATTTGGAGAGTGTGGAGTTATAAGTTTAGTAAAAAGTGGTCAAATATCAAAAAGAAGATATTCAAATTATTTAAAAATTTTAGAAGAGTTAAAAAAATAAATTTTATTTTTTATCTAGATATCTTTATTTTATGGTAAGTTTATGATAAAATTAAAAGGGAGTAAAAATGAAAAAACAGGTTTATATTTCAGTTTCTACTGATCCTATTGAAGAATATCAGTTGATTTGTGAATATGCGAAAGAAATGCAAGGTAATGCAGACTTTTTGCATTGCGACATTATGGATGGTAAATTCGTCCCTAAAAAAACTTATGATGCACAACTTGTCCAAAATATTAATCAAAATAGTTTAATAATGCTTGATGTTCATCTCATGTGTGATGAGCCTTTGAGAATAATTGATGATTATATAAAGGCTGGTGCTAATATTATTACAGTTCATTATGAAGCATTTAAAAATAAAAATGATTTGATGCTTGCGTTAAAGAAAATAAAAGATGGTCATGCTTTAGCAGGTCTCTCTATTAAACCAGAGACCTCTGTTAGTGATATAAAAGTTTATATTCATGATTTTGATGTTATATTAGTTATGAGTGTTGAACCAGGTGCTAGTGGACAAAAATTTATGCCAGAAGCACTAGATAAAATAAAAGAACTTAATCGTATTCGTGAAAATAATAATTATAATTTTAAGATTGAAGTTGATGGTGGCGTAAATTCAAATAACGCCAAAGATATAATATCTGCAGGTGCAGATATGCTTGTCAGTGGAAGTTTTGTTTATAAATCTCATAATAAAAAACAAGCGATAGAAAATTTAAAATACTAAAGGAGAATGCAATGAAAAATAATAATCCATGGTTTTTAGTTTCTGGAATTTTATCAATTTTATCATGTTGTGCTTACGGAATTGTTTTGATTATAGCAATTGTAGCAACTGTCAATATGGAATATATAATTCAAGATATGACTACTGCTCAAGAAATTGAAAATTTTAAGGTGGTAATGACATTTTTGCTTGTTTATAGTATTTGTGTAATAGGAATATCGATTTTTAATTCTGTAGTTTATTTTAAATTTCAAAATATAGGTTATGAGAAATTAAGGAATAATATGGGTTTACCTATTGTTGCTATAGTTTTTTCTTTTATTTCAGGGAATATACTTGCTGGTGTTTTTGGTATTGTCGGTCTTTGTGTAAAACCTAATAATACAGTTCGGGAAGAAAATGTTCAAAATGATATTAATAAAATAAATACAAATTTTCAAGATACAAATAAACAAGATGCTGAATTTGAAAATTTAGATAAAGAACTTAGTAAATTGAGTTCATTAAAAAGTAAAGGATTGATTACAGAAGAACAATATAGTAATTTAAGGTCAAATTTAATAAATAAATATTTAAAAAAATAGCAAAGATATAATATAATTCATAGTTGACATAAAACATTTTAATTTGAAATGAATCTCCAAAGGAGGACAACTCTAGGGGATTCATTTTTATATCTTTGTTTTTGAATTCTTATTAAAAACATATATTGTTTCAATTTTATAAAATTAAAGTATTACAACATTCCCACAAAGGACATCATAATATGAAAATGTTTGAAGTTGACTATTTTGGTCTTTGATAATAACAGTAAAAACGCTAGGATAAACATCTTGAATAACGGCATTTATTGTATCAATTTTTTTTCGTCCACGATTTACATTCATTTCAACTTCTTCTCCTTTTAATGCTAATATTCTATTTTTTATTTGTTCTATATTAAGCCCAACTTTTCTCATTTTTAATATCTCCTTTTCAATAATAGTTTTCACCTTATTGTAATTTTAGACAAATTTAAAAATTTTTAAACATAATTGTCATAAATGTTATTTTCTCGCGTAATTATATCTTGTAAATGTTTGGATTTGGAGGGTATAATGGCATTTGAAGAAAATAATTTTTATGTGGCTAAAAAATATGGACTTGCAAAAAGTGATTTTACGGTTGAGTGCAATGTTTCAGCAGGAGCAAATGTATTGAAAGTGCTTTCACTTTCTATAGATGGATGTGTTCAAAGTTTGGAAACTCTTAACGGAGTTTTAAATTATTCAGCAGTTGTAGATACAAAAATTGTATTTTTGACTGATGATGGCCAAATAAATACTGTTTGCTACGCATGTCCATTTTCTTCTAAATTTGAGAGTGAAGAAATAACCACAGGGGCATCAGCATGTATAGATTTAAAGGTCATGGACTATAACATTGACAGTATAAATGGAGATAACATCAAAATTTCTGTAATGTTGCAACAATCAGGTTTTGTTGTTTGCAATAAAGAAATTAAAACAATTAGAAATGATGATGATAATGTTTGTTGTAAGGAAGATGAAATTTCTATTATTAGATATATAGGAAGTGCTTCAGAAAACATTGAAGTGGCAAGTGAAATTAATTTTAGAGATAAAGTAAAAAAACTTATTCTTACAGAGAGCAAAACACTTGTAAAGAGTGTTGAGGCTGGTGTCAATTTTGTTACTATAAGTGGAGATGTTGTATCAAGAGTTCTATATCTAAATGATAATGATAAATTTGAAAATGGTTATGTGTATGATAGTTTTAAACAGGAAGTTGAACTTGATGGTGTAACAAGAGAAAGCCTTGTTGAAGGGAATGCTTATGTTGCTCAAAATTCTGTAACAACTGAAATTGTTGAAGATGAAAAAGGCTCTCGTATTGTTGTTAAAGTTCCAATTTCTATAAATGTTAGGGCATTTCAAGATGAAAAACTTTCCGTTATTAAAGATTTATATAGCATAAAAAATGAAATAAATGTAACTACCGAATCTTTTGAAATGAGTAATATTTGTCCTATGGAACATGTAGAAGGTAAAATTGAAGGTAATTTAACTTTAGAAGATGACAAACCAAGAGTTGATAAGATTTTATTTAATGGTGGCAACAATGTCTGTGTTACAAATAGTTATATTAAAGATGGAGAAATTTTTGTTGAAGGAATTGCAAAAACAACAGTTGTTTATTTGAATGATGAAGATAATTCATTATATAGTGCTCAAATAGATGTTCCTTTTGTTATTTCTGATAAAGCAGACTATCAAGAAGGTGGAATCATGGTTGTTGATGCTATTGTTTGCGATGTTGATGTTGCTGTTAAAAAAGGAAGAGATTTATTTTATGATGCAAAAGTAAAGGCTTGTGTTTGCTATTGTGTTGATCAAAGTTCGGCAGTAATAACAGAAGCAGTAAATGGAGAAAATTATCCTGAAAAAGATTATGCTATGGAAGTTGTCTTTGCAAGTGCAAATGAAGAATTATGGGAAATTGCTAAAAAGACAAGAGTAAAAGGAGAACAAATCTTGACTCAAAATCCTGAAATATTATTCCCTCTTGCCGAAGACACATCATTAATATTATTTTATCAAAAGGTAAATTAAAAGTTTTTCTGTCAAAATAGGTCAAAATGACCTATTTTTTTATTATTTTTAAAGTATTTATAAAATAACTTTAGTCAATTATTTTCACATAGGAGTTAAGTAAATGAAATATTTGATTGGTATAGGTAGTGCTTTAGTAATTGTTTTAATTTTTTTATTTTGTCCGTTGCAAACTAGCACAGAAGTTGAGTATTTAAGAATACATATAAGAGCAAACTCAAATTCAGTTGAAGACCAAAATGTTAAATATAAAGTGAAAGATCAAGTTGTTGAAGCATTAATTCCACTATTGAGTGAAATTAGGACTTTTGATGATGCTGTCCTTGCTGTTCAAGATAATTTTGGAATGATTGAAAATGTGGCAAATTCTGTTCTTGAAGAAGAGGGATTTGATTATAAAAGCAAAGCAAAATTAAAGAATGAATATTTCCCTACTAGAGTATATGAAAACATTACTCTTGAGGAAGGTTATTATGATGCTTTAATTTTAGAACTTGGAAGTGGAACTGGAGATAATTGGTGGTGTATAGTTTTTCCTGCATTTTGCTTTACAAAAACGCAAAATTCTGACAATATTGTATATATTTCGCTAATTTGGGAGATAATTAAAAGTGTATTCTAGGAGGAAAAATGAAAAAGAAATTATTTTTGTTCATTTCACTTTTATTTGTCTGCTGTTTTACAATAACGGGACTTGGTCTTACATATAAAAGTGGCAATAAAATTGACAATGATATTGTTTCTACTGAGGCTGCAACGACTACAGCAGAAAATAGAACAATTCAAACTAAACTTAAAAGATGGGGATATTATAAAGGAGCAGTAGATGGTATTTATGGCTCTCAAACAAGAGAAGCAGTGAAATATTTTCAAAGAAAAAATGGACTTTCTGTTGATGGGATTGTTGGACCTAAAACTGCTGCAGCACTAGGCATGACACTTTCGGGCTCACAATCTTCACAATCTTCAGGAGATCTTGACTTGCTTGCAAAAATTGTCTATGCAGAAGCAAGAGGAGAACCTTACTCTGGGCAAGTTGCTATTGCTGCTGTTGTATTAAACAGAGTTGAAAGTCCATCTTTCCCTAATACTATTGCAGGCGTTATTTATCAGCCTTATGCATTTACAGCAGTTGATGATGGGCAAATTAATCTAAAACCTAACAGCACTGCTTATAAAGCCGCTCAAGATGCTTTGAATGGTTGGGATCCTACTTATGGATGTTTATATTATTATAATCCAGCGACTGCTACAAGTTCATGGATTTGGTCAAGACAAACTGTTGTTACTATTGGCAACCATGTCTTTGCAATATAGGGGGTGCATAAATGAGTGATATTTTAGATATTAAAAAGAAAGAGATTGACGAAAGAGAAAATATTTATAAAGGTGAAAAAATCAATAGAAAAAATGAAGAAATAAAAAAGAAAAATGGTTTAATTATAGGTTTATCAATTGCCACTGCAGTTCTTGCTGCTTCAACTGTTGGATTTGGAATTGGTTTTGGTATTTCACAAAATAATGCCATGCAATATAAAAATAATTTGGAAAGTGTCTATAACAGCAATTTTTATAGTATGCTTGATAGTGTAAATAATCTTGAGAATAAAATTTCAAAAACATTATCTTCGAGTTCTTCTAATTATCAAAGAAAGATTTTGCTTGAAGCATCTAAAAATGCAAGCGAAGCAGAGATTGCTGTTTCATCACTTCCTTTAAGTCAAAGTGATATTAATGATACAATTAAACTTGTAAATCAAATCTCTGGTTATACGTCTACACTGGCAGAAAATTTAGCAAAAGGTCAATCATTAACATCTCAAGAGTTAAACACATTAAATGAAATTGATCAAAGTTTATTACAATTAAAAAAGCAATTAAATGATTTTGCTAGGAAATTAAATCAAGGTGTTTCAATATTTGATTCAAGTTTTAATATAGATAATAATTCAAACGAATTTACAAAGATGTTGTCATTATCTAATAATGATAATGTTGAATATCCGACAATGATTTATGATGGACCTTTTTCAGATTCAGTTGTAAATAGTTCTATTAAAGGTCTAAAAGGAAATAAAATTTCAAAAACTGAAGCAATGAAAAATGTTGAAAAGTGTTTAAAAAATACAACTGATATTACTTTTGAGAGTGAAACTAAAGGAAAATTTGAAACATATAATTTCAGAGTTAAAAATGCACATGATGAAATGCTTTATGTTCAAGTAACAATGATTGAAGGTCATATTTTGACAATTAGTGGTGCAGGTGCAGATGGAGAAAATAGTGTAGATGAAAACGGGGCAAAGTCTATCGCTCTCGATTTTACTAAAAATAATGGCATTGAAAATGGGGAGGTTGTTTGGAGTGATAGGATAGGAAGTGATATTTATATGAATATTGCTCCAGTTCAAAATGATATTGTGCTTTATCCTGATCTTGTAAAAGTGAAAATAGATATGACAAGTGGGACTGTAGTGGGGTATGATGCCACAGCATATTTTACAAACCATATTGAAAGAACATTAAGTAAGGGGAATTTAAGTTTAACAACAGGCGAGAATAAAGTTTCTAATGATTATAAAATAAATAAAACAAGATATGTTTTAACTCCACTTGATTATAACAGAGAAGTTGTTTGTGTTGAAGTAGAAGCAACAAAAGATGAAAATACTTATTATTTTTACTATAATGTTCAAGATGGAAGTCTGGAAAATATTTTAAAAGTAATAAAAACAGATAATGGCAATTTGTTGATGTAATAATTAAATAAAGAATAGTGTATTTTTCACTATTCTTTTTTATTATACATTTTATAAAATTGAAAGTTATAAATTTAGATTTTATACAAGAAATGCATGTTCAAAATCATCTTTTTTATTTAATTTTACTTTTAAAAGCATATCAAGTTCTTCTTGTGAACAATTTTGTTTTAATATATTATTGCAGGCTTGAATCAAATCTTTTGCTTTTTCAAAAGAATCAATATGTTGTTCTTCAAAATCATAGTAAAAAACATTGTCTACTAAATCTAAAGTCCATAAATCCATGATATCATTTAGTTCATTTTCACATTCCTCTTTGTTAAGCCAAATACATTCATGTTTCCCAAATGTTAAAATGGGGACAGTGTTTATTATTTCTTTTTCTTTATTTGTTTTTTCCTCATAAATATAAATTGAAGAATTTTTATATTGAATAGATTTAAAAATTGAACTGTTGGGTTTATATTTTAATTTAAAAGCAATACGTAATCCAACAGTATATCTTGAGTGATTTGTGTAATTAAATTCTCTAATTTCATCTCCTGAACAAATTAATAATTCATGAGATTTTTTAGATGATGAACGTAATATAAACCAGCCATTTATTTGTTTGTTTTGTGGGTCTACATTAAACCAATTTTTGTTTTTTGATAGTTTTGGTTTCATAAATGCTGGAAATTTGTATTTATATTTTTGATATTCTTCTTTACTTGGAATAAAAGCATCTAACAATAATGTTTTCATATTTTCCTCCTTAAAATAAAAAGATATTTTGATTATATCTTCTTAATTTAAGTTTAATCATTAGCAAGTAATCAAGTCAATATTTGTGAATTTAAAAAGTCAACAAGTTGTAGATAATAAAAAACTTGTTATCATTTATAGATAAGAATTTATTTTTAACTTATTTTTCGTCGAGAGAAGTAAATTATATTCGTATAAATTAAAATGCTTCGTTTTAATAATAATTGATAAAAAAAACAACTATTTAATAATAGTTGTTTTTTGATTTTTTATTCTGCACTTTCTGTAGAAGATTTTTCTGCCAATGCTTTTTCATAAGCAGCCAAAACTACGTTTTTAATATCTTCACGAGTTTCAGTTCTGATTGGGTGAGCAATATCTTTATGTTCTCCATCTCCAGTTTTTTTGCTTGGCATTGAGATGAACAATCCATCTTTTCCTTCAATAACTTTGATATCGTGAACAACGAAGCATTCATCAATAGTAATTGAAGCGATAGCCTTTAATTTTGGTTCATCTTTAAGTCTTAATCTTACGTCTGTAATTTTCACGAGTATATACCTTCCTTTTAATTTATTATAGCCATATTTGACTTTAAGATTATTCTACTATTTTTTTTTATAAAAGACAAATAAATTTAATGATTTTTTATTATTTTTACAACTTATTTATAAAAATATCATAAAAAAAGATATGGTATATATCTATAATGGCACAAAAATCTATTATAAATTTTATAATAAGGTTTCATTAAAACCAGTTTTATTGTTACATGGGTGGGGGAGTTCTGGAGAAGTTTTTAAAGATTTGATAGCAAAGTTTCCTGAAAAATCTTTTTTGACAGTTGATTTTCCTCCCTTTGGAAAAAGTGATAAATATCCTAAAAATTGGAATGTTTTCACATATGTAGGTATGCTCATGTCATTACTTGATTATTTGTACATAGATAAATGTGATGTTGTTGGACATTCTTTTGGTGGAAGAATTGCAATAATTTTATCTGCTGTTAAGTGTTCACTTGTGCAATCATGCATACTTGTTGATAGTGCTGGAATGAAGCCTAAACATAATTTAAGTTATTATTATAAAATTTATAATTATAAATTACGTAAAAAATTAGGTAAAAGTGTTTTAAATATGGGGTCTTCAGATTATTTGTCCCTTTCCCCTGAAATGAAGAAAACATTTAATAGTATTGTCAATACGAATTTAGAAGAATATTGTCAAAGAATGCCTGTAAAAACATTAATCGTTTGGGGTGAAAAAGACAAAGAAACGCCCATTTATATGGCAAAGCGTTTAAATAAAAAAATAAGGAATTCAAGAATTTATATTATTAAAGGTGCTGGACATTTTTGTTTTTTAGATTGTCCATTTGAATTTTATAAAGTTGTTCGTGATTTTTGGGAGGAAATATGGTATATGTGAGCACATGTATATGTGTTATATTGTTTTTAATTTGGAGTGGTATTTTTATAAAAACTTATCAACTTTTTGCTTATAATATAAAAAATTTCTTAATATCGGTTTTTGAGTTTCATCTTGCAAATGGTGATAAAAGCAAGTTTGTTTTTACAAAAAGAATGTGCAGATTTTTATTTTTGTATGCAATAATATCCTTTGCAATTTTTTTTGTGATAAATTATTTCACTAAAAGTATTCCTTTAATTATCATAAATTATATTCTAATATTTATTTTATCCCCTGCCATTATTGTTGCTGTTCATTATATTATTAGTCCATTAGAAATCTTGATTAAAAAATTTTATATATCAAAAGCAACGAAGAAACTTGAAAAATTAAATATTATAAAAATAGGTATAACTGGAAGTTATGGAAAAACATCAACAAAAAATATTCTTGCCACAATTCTTGAAAAAGAATATAAAGTTTGTGTATCTCCTCAGAATTATAATACAGAAATGGGACTTACTAAAACAATTCTTGAAAATTTAGATGACCATGATGTTATAATTGCTGAAATGGGAGCAAGGCATATTGGAGATATAAAGTCATTAACAAAAATAATTAAACCTCAATATGGTATATTGACAACGATTGGAAATCAACATCTTGAAACATTTAAAACACTAGAAAATATTGAAAACACAAAGAATGAACTTCCATTAAGTATTCCTGAAAATGGCATTATGGTTTTTAATGGAGACAGCCCATCAGGTATTAAACTTTATAAAAATTATAAAGGGAACAAATACTTGTCTTGTTGTGAAGATGGTTATAGTTATGCAAAAAACATTATTACTGATGACAGTGGAAGTCGATTTGATATGATACTTGATAAAGATATTCTTCATATAGAAACAAAATTGCTTGGGAAATGCAATATCAACAATATAGTAACTGCATCAACACTCGCTCATCTTTTAGGTATAAGCAATAATGATATAGTTTCTGCTGTTAAAAGTTTATTACCTTCACCCCATAGGCTAGAACTAATTAAAAATAATTACTTTACAATTATAGATGACTCTTATAATTCAAATATTATTGGTGCGAAAGAAGCACTTGAAACATTAAGTAAATTTCAAGGAAGTAAAATTGTCGTAACCCCTGGTCTTGTTGAAATGGGAGAAGAACAATCTGATGCTAATTTTAAACTTGGGACGATGATTGCTGATGTTGCTGATTATATTATTATTATGAATGAAACAAATAAAAACTATATTCTATCAGGTGCGATTTCTCATAATTTTGATAGAGAGAAAATATATTTTTGTTCATCTCGAAAAAGACAAAAGGAGTTATTACAGTTATTAACAAATAAAGGCTGTGTTGTATTATTTGAAAATGATTTGCCAGATAATTATAAATAAAATTCTTACCGAAAAATCTCTTAAATTTTTATTTACTTAATTAAAATTATTGAAAAATGACAAAAATATTAAAATTTTTGATGAAAATTGAGCGTTATTTTTGATTTTTCAATAAAACGACCACCAATATTACGAATGTGAAGATTGAAGATTTTAAAAAAATAAAGGAGTGTTTATGAAAAATATTGCTGTATTTTATGGAGGAAAAAGTGTTGAGCACGATATATCAGTAATAACGGGTTTGCAAGCCATGAAAAATTTAAGTAAGACGTATAATGTTATACCTATTTATATTAAATCAGATGGAACTTTTATGACTGGAAAAAATTTGATTGAATCGCAAACATATTTAGATTTTGATAACAAAGTATTAAAATCCCGTAATATATCGTTTGTTTTAGGTAAACCCCAAATCATGGTTTTAAAAAATGATAAAGTCAAAAAAATAATTGACATTGATTGTGCACTGCTCTGCAATCATGGGCATGGAGGTGAAGACGGCTCTCTTCAAGGATTATGTGAATTATGTAATATGCCGTATACTTCATGTTCAGTTGCGTCAAGTGTTTTGTGTATGGATAAATGTTTGACAAAACTTGTTCTTAAAAGCGAAAAAATTCCAACTCCTATATATGAATATTTTGACATAAGTGAATATAAGACACAAAAAATAGAAATATTAAAATCAATAAAAGATAATATTGGGTTTCCTTGTATTATAAAACCAGCAACTCTTGGAAGCAGTGTAGGTATTAACATATGTGAAGATGAAAGTTCTATTGAAAAGTTTGTTCAGCAGGCTTTTGTATATGATAATAAAGTTTTGGTTGAAAAATATATAGAAAAGGCCAGAGAATTTTGTTGTGCCGTTTTAAAAATTGATAATAAGATGTTTGCAAGCAATATCCAAGAAATAAAGAAAGGGAAAATTTATACATTTCAAGATAAATATATTTATCAAAAGGAAAGAGAACAAAATGAATTATCAAAATCAATTGAAGAAAAAATAAAGAAATTTGCTAAATTATCATATAAAAGTTTGGAATGTGATGGGGTTGCTAGAATAGATTTTCTTTATGATGAAAAACAGAATAAACTGTATGTAAATGAAATAAATAGTATTCCCGGTTCGCTTGCTTTTAATTTATTTTCATCTTCATTTAACGATCTTTTGAATACTTTAATAAATGAGGCCATTTCAAGAAATGAAAGTAAAAAGGAAATTTGCTATCAATTTAGTTCAGAAGCAATAGAAAAGTTTATTTCTATGACTGACCATTTAAAATATAAAATGAATTGAAGATAATTAATAAAATTCGCTAAAAAATCTAATATTTTTTATAAAAAAAGTGTCATTTTTATAAAAAGATACTAATTATAATCAAGTTTAATTTGAAATTATTATTTTTTGTTAATAAATAAATTCAATTTTAAAGTATTTTTACAAATAATCTTTTATGCCGAAAATTATATTTTTTTAATTACTTTTGTAGATGTGGTCTAAATATGATTTTAATTAAATTACAATATATCAAGGAGATGATATAATGCTTTTTTCTGATATAATTCAAGATGTCGAACTTCAAAATTATAATGATAATTTGAATGGTGTAAATATTAAAGATATAAAAATTGATAGCAGAGCAGTAAAACAAGGCGATATGTTTATAGCACTAAAAGGAGAAAATTTTGATGGTAATGATGCCATTAAAGATGTGCTGATAAAAGGTGCTTCAGTGGTTTTGACTGACCAAGGTATCAATGGATCCAATATTGTTAAAGTAAAAGATGCAAGGTCTGCTTATGCTAAAGTATGCAAAAACTTTTTTGGAAAGGCTTGTGATGATTTGAAAATAATTGGCGTTACTGGAACAAACGGAAAGACAACTATTTGTAATACAATAAAGGAATTATTGCAGTTTTCAGGTGCAAAGGTTGGTATAATTGGGACGCTTGGTGCAAGTTTTCAAAATAGTGTTATTGATACGGGTTTTACAACCCCTGATCCCTATTTATTGCATAAAATTTTTGCTGATATGAAAGAGCATGGTGATGAATTTGTTGTCATGGAAGCATCTGCTCATGCACTTGCTCTTAATAAACTTGATGGTATAAAATTTGATATTGGAGTGCTTACAAATATAACTGAAGATCATTTAGATTACTTTAAAACCATGGATAATTATGCTAAAGCAAAATATAAATTGTTTGACAAAGATAGAGTTAAACTTGGTATTGTTTGTGGAGATGATGATTATTGTGAAAAATTGATTTTAAACCCAAAAGTGCCAATGATTTCTTATGGTATTGGTGAAGAAAACGATGTATACGCTTCAAATATAGAAAAATCATTTAACGGCTCTTCATTCAAGTGTGATTTTATGGGTGAAAAAACAAATTTTAAAACCAGTTTAGTGGGAGAGTATAACATAAGAAATGCACTTGCCAGTATTGCTGTTTGTCGTTCCTTAGGTCTTCCTGCAGATTTGATTAAACTTGGCATGAGTTGTATTAGCCCTGTCGAAGGAAGATTTAATGTAATAAAAATGGGAGGTCTAAATATTGTTATTGACTATGCTCATACACCTGATGGTCTTGAAAACGTGCTTGAAACTGCAAAAGATTTAACAAATGGAAAACTTGTGGCAATATTTGGTTGTGGTGGCAATAGGGATAAATTGAAAAGACCTATCATGGGAAAGATAGCAGAGGAGATAGCAGATGAGGTGATTTTAACAAGTGATAATCCTAGATTTGAAGAGCCTATTGATATAATTAAAGAAATATGTGGTGGCATGAAAAGACATAAGGAAATGATTATTGATAATAGAAAAAATGCGATAGAGTATGCATTAGGACATTATAAGAATGGGGAAACTATAGTTATTGCTGGAAAAGGTGCAGAAAAATATCAAGATATTAAAGGTGTTAAATATCCTTATAATGATTTTGATGTAATATACAATTATTATCGTAAACACTTTAAAAAAATTGATAGTGAAAATCAAGCATCAATACATGAAGATGAAAAAGAATAAAATATTTTTAATAATTTTTTTAAAAATGAGATTTGTTTTTAATCTCATTTTTTTTGTGGAAGAGTTTTTAAATGTTGAATAATAATTAAAAATTAATAATTTTTAACAAAAAATTACAAAATTTTTATAAAATTATTGTATTTTTAATTAAAAATGTAATAAATTTAATAATTTACAAAAAATATTAATATATCTATATTGAGGTTATTTATGCTAAAATTTTTCTTGGTATTTCTTTTGGCAATCTTTATGTCAATTCTTTTGGGTTATCCTATTTTGAAGTTATGTAAAAAATTTCATTTATCGCAAACAATTCTTCATTATGTGGACAACCATTCAGGTAAAAGTGGAACTCCTACAATGGGTGGGTGGATTTTTATTCTGTCCACATTATTTTCATGTGCATTCTTTTTAAAGGATGATGCATTTATTGCGATTTTAGTTCTCCTTACTATGCTCGCTTATGGTTTACTTGGATTTTTAGATGATTTTATAAAGATAAAATTTCATAAAAACGAGGGGCTTAAACCATATCAAAAAATTATAGGACAAGTTGGTCTTGCTCTTGTTATTTCACTTTTCACTTATTTTAAAATTGGAAGTGATATAACTTTCTTTGGAATGACCCTTGATTTAGGCATTTTTATTATACCGTTTATAATTATTTTTTATGTTGCTGTAACAAATGCTGTAAATTTGACTGATGGGCTTGATGGGCTTGCAAGTGGAGTAAGTGGAACGTATTTAATATTTTTTGGAGTTATCATTGCAATAACATCACTTGGGGATAATTATGCTGTAATTAGTTTTGCAATGGTTGGTGCTTTGATAGGCTTTATTTTATTCAACTGTTTTCCTGCAAAAATATTTATGGGAGATACAGGTTCGCTTGCACTTGGTGGACTTATTGCATCACTTGCAGTGGTAACAAAGTTAGAACTGATTATGCCAATTATTGGTTTAATGTTTGTTTTGACTGCACTATCAGATATATTACAAGTGGGATATTACAAGAAAACTCACAAAAGAATTTTTAAAATGGCACCACTTCATCATCATTTTGAGAAATGTGGTGTGCATGAAAATCGAATTGTAGCAGTATATATAGTAATAACAATGGTTTGTGGAATTATAACCTTGTTAGGATATTTTGCTGTTACAGGAGTAATATGAAAATAAATTTTAAAGGTAAAAAAGTTTTAGTTTACGGTATGGGCATAAGTGGTCAGGCTGCCTGTCGTCTTCTTCATAATCAAGGGGCATGTGTATCGATTTATGACGATGAAGAAAGATTTGTGAATATTTTTAATTATGAAAAAAATCCTTTATTAAAAAAATATGATGTTATAGTTGTAAGTCCAGGAGTTAAACTTTTAGGTAATCAACTTATAACTCATTTTATAATGAATAGGACATTAATAATAAGTGAACTTGACCTTGGGTTTATGTTTTGCAGGGGAAAGGTTATTGGAATAACAGGGACTAATGGGAAAACGACAGTTACTTCATTGACTGGTGAAATTTTTAAAAAGGCAGGAAAGAAAACTTTTGTTTGTGGAAACATTGGTCTGCCGATATGTTCAATAGCAGAAAAAACAGACAAGAATAGTTTTATAATATGTGAAGTGAGCAATTTTCAATTAGAAGGTAGCAAATATTTTAATGCTGATGAAGTTTGTATTTTAAATTTAGCACCTGACCATATAGATAGGCATGGAACATTTGAAGAATATGTTAGGGTTAAAAGTAAAATTATTTCAAATAAGGGCTCTCAAAAAGTTGTTTTAAATTTTGATGATAATTTAGTCAATTCGCTAAAAAAATCAAAAAAAATAATGTATTTTTCAAAAAAAATCTTAAATAAAGGCGTATTTTTGAAAAATAATGCAATTTATCATAATAAAACAAAAATTATTTCTATAAATGATATACCTTTGTTTGGAGAGAAAAATTTAGAGAATGTAATGGCTGCTACTGCGTTGGCAGTTGGTTATAAAATAAAGCCTACAGTAATAAGAAACGCCATTTTAGGTTTTTCTGCACCTCCACATCGACTTGAATATTTGGGTAATATTAATGGTGCAAGTGTGTTTGATGATTCTAAAGCGACAAATATCTCTGCCACTATATCTGCAATAAATTCACTTGGAGAGCAAGGACTTGTATTGCTACTTGGTGGACAAAATAAAGATTGTCAATTTGATGAAATTTTTAATAAGAATTATAACTTTGAAAGTATTTTATGTTTTGGTCAGGCTGGCGAAGAAATATTTAATTGTGCCACGAAATATGGTTATAGTCCTATGTTGTTTCCAAGCATGAAAGCGGCCAGTTATTTTGCCAAAAATAATGCTTGTCAAGGTCAGAAAATTCTTTTAGCACCAGCATGTGCAAGTTTTGATGAATTTGCTTCTTATTCTGTTCGAGGTGAAGTTTTTAAGGAGATAATGTTTGGAACGTTTGAAAAAATCGAAATGTCGTAGTGATACCATATTGATAATTGCCATAGTTCTTGCACTAGTTTGCTTTGGGTGTTTAATGGTTTATAGTGCAAGTTTTTATAGTGCAAACTATCATTATGGCAACAAATATTTTTTCTTAATAAAACAAATTATCGGGGTAGTCATGGGCATTTGTGCCATGATTTTCTTCATATTTTTTGATTATCACCTTCTTGCAAAATATAAATGGTGGATTGTTGGTATAACATTCGTTTTGCTTGCTTTGGTTTTTATTCCAGGTCTTGGTATGGAAAGTTATGGTGCAAAAAGGTGGGTCTCATTGTTAGGATTTTCTATCCAGCCCTCCGAAATTGCAAAGTTTGCACTTGTAATATTTGTTGCGGCATATATGTCTGAAAATCATGATAAGGTAAAAACTTTAAAAGGATTACTACCTGTTTTAATCGTTGGGGGATTAATGTGTGTTTTAATCATGCTTGAACCAAGCATGAGTGTAACAATGTGTATATGTTTTGTAACACTTTTTATGTTAATAATTGGTGGAATGAGCAAAAAACATACACTTATGTTTTCAATCCCAGCAGGTGCTATGGTGCCTTTTCTAGTAATTTTAGAGCCTTATAGATTAAAGAGATTGCTTGCTTTTATAGATCCTTGGGCATCTCCACAAGGTGAAGGTTTTCAACTTATTCAATCGTTATACTCTTTAGGAGATGGTGGTTGGTTTGGAGTAGGTCTTTTTAATTCTAGACAAAAATATTTATTTTTACCTTTTGCAGAGTCAGATTTTATTTTATCAATTATTGGTGAAGAAATTGGTTTTATTGGCACAACTTTTTTGATGATTGTTATATTATTTTTAGTTTACCGATTGGTTAAAATTGCACTTGGTGCAAAAGATAGATTTGGTGCAATGCTTGTAAGTGGAGTTGCATTTATTATAGCAGTTCAAACCCTTCTTAATATTGCTGTTGTTACAGGTTCTATTCCACCAACAGGACTTCCATTACCATTTATATCAAGTGGTGGGACTTCTGTTATGGTTTTTATGGCAGGCATTGGAATATGTTTAAATGTATTAAGACAAAGCAGTGGGCAAGATGTAAAAGTGGTAAAATTAAAAATGTTAAAAAACAAATTAATCAACACTAAAAAAGAGAACTAGATTTTAGTTCTTTTTTATTAATATATTTAATAAAATGACGTCATTTTCGTTTGGCAAAAATCGGGGGGGGGATAATAGATAGTGAAGATAAAGGGGGATTATTATGTTATTCGATTGATTTTTTAACAATCATGGTTCTTATGAAGTTTTAGCGAAAGTAAGAAAACATTATTTTGAAAAAAAAGAAAAAGAAATAATTTTGTTGATTGATGCAGATGGTAAATATGATGCTGAAAAAATAGCAAAAAGACAATTAAAGGATAGTGGTTATAGTAATATTGATATTATGTCTGTGCGTTTAAAAAAGTATAAATAAATTATAAATGATTAAGTCAAATAATGTTATATATCAATAATTATAATTTATTAACCAAATATCAATTATTTTTATTTGTTATAAAATAATTAAATTTTAGGAGGTGTTTTTGGATAATATTGAAACTTTAGATATTCTTATTGTATTTGTTAAGGGGTATAAGAATAACATAATTGAGTCAATAATTGATGGTAAATTGTATAATATTTATAGTTGTCGGTATTTATTAGGTCAAATTCTCAGACAATTTTATATCCCAAGTGAACGATGGTTTATTTCAAAAAAAACAAAAAATTTATGGGATAAGTTGACGAAAGAAAAAATAGAAAATCATCATTATAATGACAAAATAATTTGTTGTAATGAAGAACCTATAGAAGTTAAAATTTATAAAGGTGCAGAATTGAAGTTTGAAAAAAGAATATTACATAAAGGAGATAAATTTAAGTTTAATTCTATTTTTCATGAAGAACATATCATTCCAGTTTATTCTATAATTAATGAATTATGTAATTTAAATAGTCTAACTTATGCAAATGTAACAAAAGTTTTAGAAAAGATGGCTATGTGTAGAATGTTAAAAGAAGAAGATAAAAAATTGAATTTAAATCATTTTAAATTTAAAAGACCAAATAGTGTTGAAAAAATATTAATCGAAGTTTATTCTAAAGTAGGAATAGAGATTTGTGAAAGTTAAATTAAGTTTAAATGTAAAAAAAATCAATTTTTTTGGTGAAAATTCATATAAAATAATTATGAGTAGTTTTTATGTTGTTGGTGGAAATAAATTAAATGGTGATATTTATATAGATTGTGCTAAAAATTCGCTTCTTCCTATACTCGCTTGTTCTATCATGACTGAAAAGGAAGTTGTTTTAAAAGATGTTCCTCGGTATAGCGATGTTGTTGCAATGTGTAACATAATTGAGTATTTAGGGGGAATTGCAGACTGGCAGGATAATAATCTTATTATAAATTGCAAACATGTTTATAAAAGTGATGTTCCAAATGTTCTTGCTTGTCCTGTGCGTTCTTCTATTTTTACCCTAGGTCCAATTCTCTCAAGATTTAAAAAAGCAAAAGTTAGTTATCCAGGCGGATGTGATATAGGTTTGCGACCTATAGATATACATATTTCAGGGATAAAGACTCTTGGTGGCAAAGTTGTTGAGAAAAATGGTTATATTTATGCTGATGGGGAAAATATTAAAGGCGGGAATGTGATGCTATCATTTCCTAGTGTTGGTGCTACTGAAAATATTATGATGCTTGCTTGTTTAATTGAGGGAGAAACCAAAATAATTAATCCAGCACGTGAACCTGAAATTATTGATCTTCAAAACTTTATTAATTGTTGTGGTGGTTTTGTGCAGGGGGCAGGAACTAATGAAATAATTATAAGGGGAGTTAAGAGATTGCATGGTTGTTGTTATAAAACTATTCCTGACCGTATTGAAACTGGGACATTTATGATTGCTTGTGTTATGTGTGGTGGTAAATTGGTATTAAATAATGCTAATGCTGAACATAACCAAGAACTTATAACAAAACTTAAGAAAACTACTTGCAAAATAAATGTATTAAATGATAAAATAATAACTGAAAGTGAAGGCAAACCTGTTTCATTTGGAGAAATTGAGACTGCTGTTTATCCAGGTTTTCCGACAGATTTACAAGCACAAATGATGGCACTTGCATCTGTTAGTGAGGGTTATTCATTAATACTTGAAAACTTATTTGAGGCACGATTTAAGCATGCAGGTGAACTTTTAAAGATGGGTTGTGATATTAGATTTAAAAATGGTGTTTGTGTTGTTCACGGAAAAGAAAAAATTTATGGTGCTGATGTTGTAAGCACAGACCTTCGAGGAGGTGCAAGTTTGGTTTTGGCTGGGCTTCGTGCAGAAGGGTATACCACTATTGATAATGTTGAATTAATTGATAGGGGATATTATAAATTAGAAGAAAAATTATCAAGTGTTGGGGCTGATATTAAAAGGATTTAGTAGTATTAGTCAGTGATGTCCCAAATTTAACTAGTTAAATTTGGAGGTTTGCTTTAGCAAACGGCACAATAGAATAATTGTGCGACATCACTGATTGAAGGCTAATGCCATTTTTTAATAAAATTAAAAATATAAAGGAATTTTTATATGAAAAAAGTTTGGATAATTGCATTGAGTGTTGTTGTTGGAATAATAGGGCTTTTGGTCTTATTATCTTTTACACTTTTTTCATTGAAAGATGTAACTATAGATTTTAGGACAAGCATAGAAAAAATAAGTTTAACAAAAGAAGAGATTATTGAAAAAGGTGATTTCAGTTATGGAAGTTCTGTGTTTTTCCACGGCAAAAATGACTATATAGAAAATATTGAAGATTCAGATCCATATATCAAAGTAATTAATATTGAAACTGTATTTCCATCTAAATTTGTTATTCATATTGCAGAAAGACAGGAAATTTTTGCTATTGATAATAGTGGCGAGTTTTTAATTTGTGATGATGATTTTAAAGTCTTAAGAAAAGTTGATAGTTTTTCGTCTTCTCAAGATAATCCTATTTTATTGAGTGGCATTCAAATTACAAACGAAGTGATAGAAATAGGAGACTTTTTGAATGTTGAAAATTTTGTAAATATCTATTCTGTATTATATGGTTTTAATTATCCTTTAGGACAACAAAAATCAATAATTGAACAAATCAATTTTATGACAATATACGATGATGTTATAAAACAAAATCAATTGGCTTTTGAAATGAAAATGTTTAACGGGCAGACATATTTGATAAAAAATTGCAATTATGGACTTAAGGCAAAATTAAAATTATTTACTGATGTATATGCTCAAATCTTTACATATATAGGTAAAGAAATAAATGATGGGCATATATTAACAGAAGAAGATTTAAAAACGTGCACAATTGAAATAAAAAATTACTATGATTACACATCTCATGGGGAAGATGATTGCTATTTTGATATAATATTAAAAAATAATAATTAAACAAAAACGACTTTAAATTAATAAAAAAAATTAAAAAAAATATATATTTTTATATTTTTTATACAAAAAAGCATATTTAAAATATGCTTTTTTATTATTAAATTATCAAATTGTAAAATCTATTCATTAAATATATTATTTGTAGAAGTGTCAGTTTCTTCATTATCGCCAAAAAATAAATTTTCACCAATTTCTTCTTTAGGGTGTTTTGCAAGTTCTTCTCTGCATGCTTTCAATAAAGGTTGTTGAAGGTCTGTTAAATTTCCATTGTATTGAAATGCGGCAACTTGATCGTGTCCACCACCACCAAACTCTGAAGCAATTAAACCAACATTAACATTATTTTTGCCTCTCATGCTGATATAGTAAGAATTATCTTCTTGTTTAATTGCAAGCACAGCAATATCAACACCTTTGATTTCTATTCCATGATTTACAATACCCATTGTATCTTCAAATGTTGCATCAGCATTTGCAAGGTCTTGTTTTGTAAGTTTCATGAGTGCTATTCTATCAGAACTTAAAAATCTTAATGAACTTAATGCTTTTTGAAGTAAATAAGCCTTTGATTTTGTATTGTTTTTAAAGAAATGTTCATTCAGTGCTTCGATATTTATTTTTCGCTCCACCATTTCTGTAATTATTTTATGGGTGTATATAGTTACATTTTGAGATAAATTGTTTGTATCTGTAATTATACCTGAATAGATTAAATTACATACCTCATCAGAAATAAAATATTTTTTTATTTTTGCTAATATATAGATGCCTTCACAAGTTGAAGATGTCTTAAGAACCAAGTTGTTTTCGGCAAAATCAGTATTAGTTGAGTGGTGGTCAATATTTATAGTTTTTTTTGAACTAAAGAATAAACTTTCATATTTCCCCATTCTTTCAGGTGTTGAACAGTCGACACTTATTGCAATGTCATATTTTTCACAATTTTGAACATTTGTTTCAATATTTTTAATCATTGCACCATTAATTTCGTTAATTTCCTGTGCATCTACAAAAATATCAATTTGTTTTTCTTGAATTCCTTCTGGTAGATTTTGTTTTATAAGTTTTTTTAATGCAACAGCAGATGCGATAGTATCAGCATCTGGCATTGTATGACAAAAAATTGCAATATTTTTACTTTGTGCTATATCTTCAAGGCATTGTCTTAACGAACGCATTATTCCTCCTTAAGTAAAGCATATATATTATACTAAATATTATATATTATTGTCAAATTTTACAATTCAAATTTTAATATTATAAGTTATTGACAAATTTTTTATTTTGATTTAAACTATATTCGATAGATTAAAAGTTATGTTTTAATTAGTTTGTGAAGGGTGTTTATGAAAAAAGAAAAGTTTGTTTTGGTTTTTGACATTGGTTCTTCAAAACTGCGAGCAATGTTTGCTGGTAGAGGGCTTAATAACACTTTTAATATTAAAGGTTATAAAGAGATTGAGTATGATGGATTTTACGAAGGAAAATTTTTAAAACAAGAAAAATTATCAAATCTTTTTCAACAGATTATCGAAGAATTTGATATTGAACCTAATAAAAAGATTAACAAAGTATACATAGGTGTGCCTGCAGAGTTTTCTTCTGTTCGCAGTAGTGAAGTTTCAATAAATTTTGGTGATAGAAGAAAGATAAAAAAGGCTGATATTGATTCTTTATTTTATATGGCAAGTGAAAAAGCAAAGAGTGCTGATGTTGAAGTAGTTAGTGTAAATCCTATAAATTATTCTCTTGACGATGGGAGATTTACTTTGACTCCTATTGGTGAAAGTGCAAATTCTATTTCTGCAAATTTATCAATAATTTATGCTGACAAAGAATACATAGAACTCTTTAATTCTATTGTTGCTGGTTTGAATTTTGAGAGCGTTGAATATATTTCAGAGCCTCTTGCACAAGTATTATTTGTTATGCCAAAAGAGAAGAGAGAAGATTTATCTCTACTTGTCGATGTCGGAGATTTGACAACTAGCATCGCATTTGCAAAAGGTGAAGGACTTATTGGTCTTACTTCATTTTCAAGAGGTGGGGGATTTATTACAAATGATTTGTCTGAAGCATTTGACCTTTCAATGGGAGAGGCTGACAGACTTAAAAGACAAATTGTTTTATCATTAAAGGGAAAGCAAAACGATTTTTATGAATTGACGCTTGACCTTGGAAAGGTTGAAAAAATTATGCTTAATAGTGCAAACGAAGTTGCAGGTTATAGAATTGATGAACTAGCCCAAGTTATTGCAAAGTGCGTGCAGATGTATTCTAAAGAATATCTTACCTATCTTCCTGTATATTTGTCTGGTGGTGGTATAAGCAAAATTAAAGGTGGACGAGATTATCTTGCAAAATGCCTAGGAAGAAATATAACTTATGGTGTGCCACCGATACCTGGAAAAGATAAACCAGAATATGCTTCTATTTATTCACTTGTAAATTCTGCTTTAAGTTCACAAGAAACTAATTAAGATTAAATTATAAATATTTTCATTTTACAAAAGAAAAATTGTGTTTATATCTTGTAATTTTTTAAAAATGTGCTATAATTGAAAATGTATAAATATACAGAAAAAATGCCAAAATTGCAACATAATACATTTTATAAAAAATTTTTATAGAAATGATTGCAAATTTATTCAAAAAGTATTACAATTAATGTAACAAAATAATCAAGGAGATTTTTATGGAAAACAATTACAATACTTCAGCAACCAAAATCAAAGTTATTGGTGTTGGTGGGGGTGGAAACAACGCTGTTAATCGTATGATTGATGCAGGTGTAAGTTCTGCTGAATTTATCGCTGTTAATACAGATCAACAGGCTTTACTTTTAAGCAAGGCTGAAACAAGACTTCAAATTGGTGAACGTCTTACAGGTGGTCGTGGGGCTGGTGCTAAACCTGAAATAGGACAAAAGGCAGCAGAAGAAAGTAAAACTTCTTTAACTGAAATGTTAAAAGATGCAAACCTTGTATTTATTACAGCAGGTATGGGGGGTGGAACAGGAACAGGTGCTGCACCTGTAATTGCTCAAATTGCTAAAGAACTTGGAATATTAACAATTGCTGTTATCACAAAACCTTTTAGTTTTGAAGGGCCTGTAAGAGCCAAAAATGCTGATGAAGGTCTTGAAAAATTAAGAAAATATGTAGATGCTTTGGTTGTTATTCCAAACGAAAAACTTCTTCAAATTGTTCCTAAAAAGACACCTATAATGGAATCTTTCAGATTTGCAGATGATGTATTAAGACAAGGTGTTCAAGGAATATCTGACCTTATAGTTTTCCCAGGACTTATTAATCTTGACTTTGCTGACGTTACAACAATTATGAAAGATAAAGGTCTTGCTCACATGGGTATTGGTTATGGTGCAGGAGATAATAAAGCGCTAGAGGCTGTTAAACAAGCAGTTGCAAGTCCTCTTCTTGAAACAACTATAGAAGGAGCAACAGGTCTTCTTATTAACATAAAAGGTGGTAATGATCTTACTCAAGATGATATTAGTGAGGCTGCTGCACTTGTTCGTGAAGTTGTTGCACCTGATTGCAATATTATTCTTGGAACAAGTATTGATGAAAATATGCATGATGAAGTTGAAATTACTTTAATTGCTACAGGTTTCCAAAATCCTAATGACAAGAAAAAAGAGGAAGAGAAAAAAGCACAAGAAATGGAAAAAGCACGTTCTATTGGAAATATGGGCCAAGAAAGAAGTCCTTTCTCTGCTAGAAGTATGTTTTCAAATTATGTTCAAAAAGAAAAGGAAGAAGAAATGTCAAGACCAGATGTTTCAATTGAAAGAAATAATCAAAATCTTGGTTCTTCAAGAGTTGAAGTTAAATCTTCAAATGTTCCACCATGGATTGAAAAACTTAGAAAAAATAAAAGATAATTAATTTAAAAAAACAGCATTTTGCTGTTTTTTTTGTTTATATTTTTGATTTTAATAAATATATGATAAAATAAATAACAAAGAATTAAAAGAGAAGTAAATGAGAAAGAAGAAAAGAATTAAACATCCTTTAATTTTATATATGGGGTTAGCCTTAATTCCTTTTATAGGCGGAACTATAATGCTCTTTTTAGATAAATATTTAAACTTGGCAGAATATGTAAATTTGATAGAATGTTAGTTTATCAAAATGGTTTACTTATTATAAATACGAAAAATATTTATAGAACAATAAAACCAAGTGAACTTAAGTCTTATAGCAAAGTAAGTAGTTATCCAAAAGATAAAAATCGTTATAGACAAGATTTGTATAGTGATGTAGTTTTACATTTAGAAAATGAAGATATAACATTAAGAAAAGCAGATTGTGAAATGTTTTTAAAGCAGATTGTAAAAGTAATTAAAGAAATAGAACAAAATTTTAGTGATTAATATAATAAACTTAAGTTTAATTATAAATACATTGAATAGATTGACTTGAATAGATTATTTTAATATCATATTTACATGAAAAAAATAGGATTTTTTATTTGTAATATTGTTTTTGTGTCAATTTTTTTGATATCAGGTTTTTTGTTTATCTCTTGTGGGGATAAGAAACCAATTTTATCAAATACAAATTTCCCTGTGGGTGTTTGGTGGTGGGATAATCGTTTGTCAAATGATTATTTGATTTTTGCAAGTGAGAACAATGTTGACGAAATTTATTATTATACGAGCGATTTTAGTCAGAAAAATGCTGATTTTATTAAAGAATCAAATAATCTTGGTATTAAAGTCTATTGGCTTTGTGGTGAATATCAATGGCTTGATGATTATAATCTTTTTTATGAAGAAATGGAAAAGTTTGAACAATTTCAAAATAATCAAATAAATAAGTTTGAAGGTGTGCATATAGATCTTGAGCCACATCAACATCCAAATTGGAATAGTAATAAAGAAGAGTTGATTGTTCAGTATATAGATTTTGTTAAAACTATAACTAATAAATATAAGTTTATTAAATTTGATTTTGATTTGCCATTTTGGCTTGAAGATATTATAAATTATGATGAAAAAACGCAAGAGGCATTCAAGTATGTTATTGATTATGCAAATAGAGTTTTTGTTATGAGTTATAGGGATAGTGCTGAAGATATGGTTAATGTTGCAATGGAAGAACTTCAATATGCAAATGAAAAAGAAAAACAGATTTTTATATCTGTAGAAACTGGTGAGGAAGAAGATATTGTTACTTATTATGAAGAGGGGAAAGAATACCTTTATAGTCAAATAGAGAAATTGGATAAAATAATTAATCAAAATTTTGGTTTGGCAATACATCATATAAAGTCATGGTATCAACTTAAAGATTAATTAAAAGTTAGATTTAAAATCTAACTTTTTTTATGTTATATATGATATTAAAGAATATTTTTAAAATATTGAGTTCAAAAATTCAAAATAATATAATTAATGATTTTTATATTTATTATTCGCAATTTTTCTCTTATGTTGATTTTTTTATTTTGTTTTAAACTATAAAAAAGAGGGGAATATGGAAATTGTAGTTGAAATATCTCTTTGCATAAATTTATTTTTAAACTCCTTTATATTAAAATTAACAGAGCGTTTTCTTCGTGAAAAGGCAAGATTATGGTTTGTTTCTGCTTTATTTGGAACAACTATTTCACTTATCTCTCCTCTTTTTTCTCTTCCTTTGTATGCTAAAATATTGTTACAAATTGCTGTAGCATTTATTATGATATGTATTTCTTTTAGATATTCAACTTTTAAAAAATTTATTTTGACATTTTTGGTGTTTATTTTAACTACTTTTATTTTTGGTGGTGGTTGTTATGCTTTGCAAAATATAATAGGTCAATTTCCGATATTTATTGTTGTTATAATATCGAGTATTATATATTTTGCCTGTTGTATCGTCTTGCATTATCAACACAAGGCAAGTATTATAAAAAATTTCACTTATAAAGTTATTTTAAAAGATGGGCAAACAAAAGTAGAAGAAGAAGGATTTTTAGATAGTGGGAATATGTTATATGATACGATTACAAAGAAACCGATTATCCTTGTTACTTTTGAAGTATTTCATAAATTTTATCATGATATATCATATTTATCTGCTTGGTCAAAAAAGTTTAATGAAAGTTCTATAAAAAACGGACATTACATAAAGATAAATAGTGTAGGAAGTGGGACAAGTATTTTTGTTTTTACTGTAGATGAATTGTCAATAGGGGAAAACAAAACTTTCAAAAATGTAATGCTGGGGTTGTCATTTTCTGGTTTTGAAAAAAGTTTTGGCAAAAATATATTGCTACATAGTGAACTTGTATAATTTAATAGGATAGGAGGATTTATGCAATTTATATTTAAAATAAGAAAATTTTTATATGATTTATTTCATAAAAATAGTTTGCTCAAGGTTGAAAATATTGTTTGTTATGTGTGTGGCAATGAAGAGTTCTTGCCTCCACTTGATAGCGAAGAAGAAAATAGATTGCTTTTATTAAAAGAACAAGGTGATTTATCAGCATCTGAGAAATTAATAGAGCATAATTTGCGTCTTGTTGCTTATATAGCAAAAAAATTTGAGAATACAAATATAGATTTTGAAGACTTGATTTCTACAGGAGCAATCGGTCTTATAAAAGCAGTCCGAACTTTTAAAGTTGACAAAAATATAAGGCTTGCAACTTATGCTTCTAGATGTATTGAAAATGAGATTTTAATGCAAATAAGAAAAACTACAAAAATAAAAAATGATATAAGTTTGGACAAACCTTTATGTGAAGATTATGATGGTAATCAATTAGTATTATCCGATATAATTCCTTGTGATGATGATATAGAAGAAAGAACAGTTGATGAACCTGCAGATAAGGCACTTATTTATGAACTTATTTCAAAGTTAAATAATAGAGAAAAAGAAATTATGATATTGAGATATGGATTAATGGGACAGGAAGAACTTACTCAAAGAGAAGTTGCGATAAAACTGGGAATTAGTCAAAGTTATATTTCAAGACTTGAAAAAAGAATTTTAGGTGATATGAAGATTGAATTAGAAAAACAAATGTCTTTATAAATAATGATTGCAAAAAAAATAAAAAATAAATAAAAATAAAATTTATTTTTTATTTTTTTGTTCATTAATAGAAAATTTATTTTAAAATAATGTTATTTTAATTTTAAAATATATTTTTAAAAAAATAATAAAGATTTTATATAATTTTTGTTTTGATTTTTATAAACTTTTTAGGTTTGACGCTTTACCATTTTATAAAAATAAAATTTTAGTATACGTAAATTATATTTTTTTGTCATTTTTTGTTTTTTGTGTATAAGAATATAATGCAATGCTAAAGATATTTCTTATCAGGAGGTATGAAATGTCTTCAAGAGTATGTATTGCAGGAGTAGATACAACCAAACTTCCTAAACTTACTAATGCTGATATGGTTGATTTGATGAAAAAAATTAAACTTGGCGATGAAAGGGCGAGAGAATATTTTGTTATTGCTAATCTTCGGTTGGTTTTATCTGTCGTTCATAGATTTGGTGCAAGAGGGGATAGGGCTGACGATATGTTTCAAGTTGGATGCGTAGGTCTTATGAAAGCCATTGATAATTTTGATGAAACATTAAATGTTAAATTTTCAACTTATGCTGTTCCTATGATTATAGGCGAAATTAGACGTTATTTAAGGGATAATAATTCAGTTAGAGTTTCTCGTTCGTTAAGAGATGTGGCTTATAAAGCATTGCAGGCGAAAGAGGAATTATCAAAAAAGTCAGTTGAAGAACCATCTATTGATGAAATATCTAATATAATTAATATTCCTTCAAAAACAATTACTTTTGCTTTAGATGCGATTAGTGATACCGTTTCATTAAGTGAACCTGTTTATACTGATGGCAGTGATACAATTCATTTGCTTGATCAAATTGCTGATACAAAACACACAGATGAAAATATTTACGAAAATCTTTCAATAAAAGATGCGATTAAAACTCTATCCGATAGAGAGCGAGAAATTCTTCTTATGAGATATTATATTGGAAAGACACAAACTGAAGTTAGTGAAGAAATTGGAATTAGTCAAGCACAGGTATCACGACTTGAAAAAAATGCTTTAAAAGTAATTAAAGAATTTTTAGTTTAATTGTCATAAATTATATAATAATGTCATACTCTTAAAATGTGGAAAGTTCATTTATAGAATTAAGATGTAAAGAAGTTGTAAATATTTTAGATGGAAGAAAGTTGGGACATATTATAGACCTTGTTTTTGATTTAGGTTCTGCTCGTGTTCTTGGATTTATTGTTCCAGGAGAAAAAACAGGGTGGAATGTATTTAAAAATTCAAGTCAATTATTTATTCCTTATGGTTGTATTGTTAGAATTGGGGAAGATGCTATTCTTGTCGAATTGCCTGCTCAAGGTGTTCCGACAAATCCATATATATTGACAGGCAGTCAAAATAATAAAAAATAATTTTTTTATGGGACATTGTTCTCATATTTTTTATTTTATTTTTGATTTCTTTATAAATGCAAAAAGAAATGACAGGTTTTTGTTTAGATATTGACAAAATTCGTAGTCAGTTATATAATTTCTTTAGGAGAGATTAAATGCAAGATTTTAATAAATTACCTGTAAATTATATAGTTAAAAATGAGGGGAAAATTGTTGATATAACTAGACAAAAAAATTATATTAAAAGTAAAGTTATTCATATTGTTGCTTCAAAAATTGACGATAAAGTTATTGAAAGTATAAAAAAAATTGTTGAAAATAAAGATGTTAGGCAAATTGTTGTAAACAGGACTAAATTATTATTCTCACCACTTGAATTAAGACGTTTAAAAATTTTAGAAAATTATTTAAATAGTTCAGAGGCATTAAATGGTAAGTTAAAACTTGAATTCCTTGAGCAGTCAACTGTATATAATTTTAACGAAATTAAAGAAGTTAATGACAAATTAGTAAAAGAAGCAAAAATAATAAAAAACGGATTCGTTGAAATGGCAGATGGGAGAAAAAGACCATTTTCACCACTTGAAAAATTATATGCTATTCATATTTTAGTTTCTAATAACGAATATAAAGCAAATGATATGGCAAATGGCGATGATACACGAAATCTATATTCTATTTTGCAAGATGATAGAAAGGGAATAGTTTGTCTGGGTTATGCAAATTGGTTTAAAGCACTTGCAGGATTGGTTGATCCAAAACACCAAGATTTTAAAGTAGAAGTTGTTGCAAGTTTTTCTCCACGTGAAAGAAAAGAAAATTATGAATATGAAAAAATTTCTGACGAAAAAGTTTATACTAATATATATTCAGAAAATGAAAGACATTTCCATGCAACCAATATTGTTTTAGTTGATGATGAATTATACAAAGTTAAAGGTATTTATCATAATGACAGCACATTTGATTGCATTAATCCAGAATATAAAAAATCTACTTTTTTACATTTTATGTGGCCTTTTGGTGGTTATATGAAAGCAAATAAAAGTTTTATTCCTCTTAAAATTCTGCATCCTAAATTGACTCAAGCAAGAAATTTATCGAGTTTGGTTCTTGTAGATGATTCTAAACTTAAAATTTCAAAAAGTTATTTAGAATATTTGAAAAATCCTAAGAAAAAGATTTATTTAAAACAAAAAGAAAAAACTTATAGAATCTTAAGCAGTCAAATAGATAAGGCAAAAAAGTTGCATCTTTCTATGGGAAAAGAGTTTATGTTGCGAAAAGACTCAAAAGAAAAAATTTTCGAAGAGCATAAATATAATTCATGGGAAAGCGCGATTAAACAATATATAAAAGATAATACAGGAATTTATATTGATAATAAAAATTTTATTAGTTATTATAATCATGGTGGCGTTTTCCCTGATTTTGATAGTTTAAATGACGAACAAATCAGTGATTTAAGAATAACAATTATGGGTGAAAATTATAGAAATGCTAAAAAAGAAATAGTTACAAATTATAAAACAGAAGGTGTAGATCAAAGTAAGGCTTTAAAAGATTTTATTTCTTACAATAATAAAAAAAGGGAGTTAAAAACAATTAAAGTAATTAATGACAAAGAAATTCGTCAAATTCTTCCTGAAATTCAAGAACTCTATAAAATTGATGCAGATGAAGTTTTAAGATTAATTACTTTTCAACCAGATTTTATTCAAAAATACATTTTACCATCTTATATAAAAAATTCTTCACTAGATGATTTTAGAGCCAATATAGATAACATCATATCAAATGGTGAACTTAGATATGATGATGTATCTAGGGCTATGGCAGAAAAAGAACGCAAAGGTTTCAAGAAACTTGAAGAGAACGAAAATGAAACTGAAATTATTATAAATTCAATGATGAGAATTAAGGATAATGTTTATAATTATCTAAAAACAATTTCAGAAGAAAAATTAAAAGAGTCTAATTTTGATTTGACTAGACTTGAAGATGAAGGAGTTAATAAAGAATAATAAAAATCCACTAAATAAAATAGTGGATTTTTATTATATTTTTACATATTTTCTAAAAGTTTTTTAAATGAATCAACATCTTTGAAATGTCTATAAACTGAAGCAAACCTAACATAAGCAACTTCATCTAGGTTTTTTAATGCGTCCATAACCATTTCACCTAGTTCTGAAGATTTAATTTCTTGAGTGAGACGATTTTGAATAGTCTTTTCTATATCTGAAACTATACCATCAATTTGTCCCATACTAACAGGTCTTTTTTCGCATGCCTTAATAATTCCATTTTTTAATTTTGAAGCATCAAAAGATTGTCTTGAGCCATCATTTTTTATTACTAAAATAGGTGTAGTCTCAACTGTTTCATAAGTAGTAAATCTTCTGCCACATTTTAAACATTCTCGTCTTCTTCTAATTGAATTTGTTTCATCGCTATTTCTAGAATCTAAAACTTTACTTTCTTCGCCACCACAATATATACATTTCATAATTTTACTCCTTATACAAAATATAGCATATAATAGTTTTTTTTACAAATATTTTATCAATTTTGAAAACTTAAAGTGGTTTTTGTGTGTAAAAGATTAAGTTAATATAAATTAATACACTGCTAATTGCATATAGCATATTTATATTGCATAGTTTAAAGTATGGACAATTTACTTAATATTAAGCAAGGTGAATATTGCACTATAAATCAAATCTCTTTATCTTCGCCACCGGCTATTCATAGAAGGCTTTTAGACCTTGGTTTTACTAAAGGGCAAAAGATTAGGACGATTGGTAAATCATTTTTTAAAAAAGCATATTTAATAGAAATAAGGGGATATGTATTGACATTGAGAAAAGATATTGCAGCATATATCTTGGTCAATTAAATTAGTTATGTATAAAAGGCTGAAATAATGATAAATGTAAATCTAGTTGGAAATCCTAATACTGGTAAAACAACTTTGTTTAATAGTTTAACTTCTTCACATGAGCATGTTGGAAACTGGCATGGCGTTACTGTAGAAGAAAAATCAAAGTGTTATAAATTTAAGAATGAAGAAATAAATATAGTAGATTTGCCTGGTATATATTCTATGACATCTTTAAGTTATGAAGAAAAAGTTGCTTGTGATTATATTTTAAAACATAAAGATCGTTTGATAGTAAATATATGTGATGCAAGCAACTTGCAAAGAAATTTATATTTAACATTAGGTCTTATGGAACTAGGTTGTCATATAATTTTAGCAGTAAATCAAATAGATAAAAGACCGATTTGTAAAATCAATTTTTCAGAACTTGAAAGATTGTTAAATTTGCGAGTTGTTTATATAAATGCAGATAATAAAAAAAGTGTAGAGAAGTTAAATGGTGCAATTTTAGAAGAAAGCAAAAAATTTAACAATACTTATTATAATCTTCCATATATAAAAAAGTTTAATTTTAATGATATAAATAAAATAGTGCCAAATGATACAATTACTTTTTATAAGATTAAAATCCTTGAAGATGATGAAGAGATAAAAAAGAAATTTAATATAAAAAAATCTTTCAGTCAGGTTGATAAAGTTGCTACAGAAAGATACAGATATATTGATGAAATAATAAAAAATACTTGTGGAGAAAAGCAAAGAATTTATGGAGCAAGCAAACTTGACAAAATTTTATTAAATCGTTATTTAGCACTTCCTATATTTATATGTTTAATTGCAATTTCTTTTTATTTGACTTTTTTTTCTTTGGGGGCATGGCTAAGTGATGGTTTGACATTTTTGCTGGATAAATTTGTAGGTCAGCCTCTTATAGATTTTTTAATTAATGTGTTTGGCTCAGATTCGTGGATTATAGGTCTATTCCAAAATGCAATTATAGGTGGAGTAGGTTCGATTTTAACTTTTCTTCCACAGGTTGCACTTTTGTTTTTCTTTTTATCTCTTTTGGAAGATAGTGGTTATTTATCAAGAGTTGCTTTTGTTTTTGAAGATATTCTTGGGAAAGTGGGGCTTTCAGGTAAAAGCGTTTATACTCTTTTAATGGGATTTGGTTGTTCAACAACTGCTGTTCTTACGGCAAGAAATATGGACGATAAAAATTCTAAAATAAAAACAGGATTGCTTACTCCTTATATGTCTTGCTCAGCAAAGTTTCCAATTTATGCAGTGCTTGGTGGTGCATTTTTTGGGGCAAATAATATATGGGTTATAATTGGAATATATTTTCTGGGCGTTGCTGTTGCGATTTTGATGTCCTATATATTTGAAAAGACTTTTCTTCCTAGTAAAAAACAATCTTTTATACTCGAATTTCCACCTTATAGAATGATGAGTTTTAAAAGAACTTTTTCATTACTATGGATTAATATTAAATTATTCGTTGCTCGAGTGGGAACTTTAATTGTTGCAATGAATGTAATTGTTTGGATATTGTCAAACTTCTCTTTTACTTTTCAGTATATAGTAAATACTGGTGGCGAAAGTATGCTTGAAAGTTTGGGGAAAATATTTGCACCATTATTCATACCTTTAGGTTTTAATAGTTGGGGACTTGTATCTGCTTTAATTGCAGGGCTTGTTGCAAAAGAAGTTATAGTTTCTTCCATTGCAATGTTTAACGGCAATGGAGAATTGTCAATATCAGCATTAGGACAATCTTTGATGGATTCATCTTCAGCAGTATATTTTGTCAGTGGTGCTTCGGTATTATCATATCTTGTTTTTTGTCTTTTATATTTTCCTTGCCTTGCTACTACATCTGTTTTGATTAAAGAAATTGGTAGAAAATGGACAGTTATAGGTGTTTTACTTGAATTTTTAGTTGCGTATGTTGTTTCTATGTTGGTATATTTCTTTGCATTATTATGTCAAATATATGGAGTTTGGAAGATAATATTTTTAGTTATTGTAATTATGATTATTTTATTTTCTATTAAGATTATATATAAAAGAATTAAAAATAAAAAGGGCTGTGGAAAATGTGAAAATTGTTCAACTCCTTGTAATAAAGTTTAAAATAGGGAAAACAAGAAGGAAATTCTTCTTGTTTTTTTTAGTTTGAATTATATATTGAAAATAAATTTATTGTAACAATATCCTATTTTTTAGAATAATAAATAATATGGAAAAACAAAAAGACAACGGAAAATATAAAATTATTTGTATAAAAGCACCAAGGTGGTTAAGTTTTTTATTAAGAAAATTTATTAAAAGTAAAGATTAATAAATTTATATAACAAATTTCAATACATAAATATTAAATAAGTTGGTTTCGTAATGATGAAAAAGATTTATCACGTCTATAATTAAATAGTTTTAATTATAGGCATTTTTGTTGTTCAATAAATTATAATAAATTAAATATATCATATTTAATATTTAAAATAAATGGCAAACTATTATTAAGAAATTTGACAAAAATCTGAAATAAAATAACACAATTAAGCAAACAATAAAATTTTATAAATATTAATTTATGACGTCCACATTGCTTGACCGGGGGGGGGTTGATATAATAAAAACGAGAAGGAGGACAATTTAATGATTAAAAATAAAAAAATTCAGATGATATTTTTAATTTTAGTTTCTATAATTGTTCTTGCTTTAGGTCTTACATATCTTTTGCTGCCTAATAATAAGCAAGCGTCTGAAGCAGGTGGTTATAAAGAATATGTTTATATAAAGGCATATTGGTATAATGGAACTTCTATTCCAAACTATAATATAACAATTAAAGAAGGGAGTTATGTCTCTGCTGATGGGAATACATATAATTCATCTGTTGGTTCTATATCTGCAAGTAAACCAACTGTTACTGGAAATGTTACAGTAAACAAGTCGTATTCAGCATCAACAAGCACTACGAATACAAGTAATGGAGATTACGCTTTGGCAGATGTTTACTCTAAATCTTGGCATGGAGTAGATGACTATAGTGTAAAGATTACATTATCACGCTCTCCAATTTCTGGTTTTACATCTAAAGGTTTTATTCAAAGGACTATGTTGGAAGAAAGAGATAGTGTTAATGCTTTTCCGGATAGTATTACAGAAAATTTTTATTCTAAAGGAACATATTCAAGTTATTCTACATCTGGTTCGACTAATGCATTAGGTATTGTAAAAACATATTATTCAACTTATTATGCTATATTTTATCCTAAATCTTATACGATTCGTTTTTAT
>ULNJ01060413.1_pt1 | contig 80592 bp, 67 predicted proteins | sample 1951891 | NCBI WGS metagenome assembly ULNJ01 (sample SAMEA4835574, study PRJEB28245) | human gut metagenome | biome: gut microbiome; material: fecal sample | place: Denmark | collected 2008 | reverse complement strand
GGGAGTTCAGAAGAGCTTGTAGAAATTGTTAATTTGTCAGCAGGTGCTCTTAAGAAAGGTAATGATTATGTTACCTATACTCCAAACAATGTTGAATTTGGCACCTATGAATACCTTCTTCATAATCTCCGCCTTCCAACTTACGCAAATCTTCGTTTTACTTCTCCTTCTGCTCCTGAAATGCCTGTTCCAGGTGTTGAGTATACTCAGTTTAGCTTTGCCTATTGTGTTCCTCGTGGAATTCATTTTGGAGGTTTATCAGTCGCAGGTCAAACAAATCATTCAACAACATTGCATACTTTCTTTGTAGCTTCTACTTTAGTAGAAGATTTTAAGAATCTATTTAAGGGGATTGGTTTTGTAGATGATGATTTTGAATCTATTGGTAGAAATGATGGCCAGCATGAAATTACTATTCTTCCTGATGCTTATGCTTCGTCACAAGATTTAGCAAATGCAGCTGCAATTAAGGCAAATAGTGAGGCTGATGCAGATCTCAAATCTAAGGTTAGAGAAAACCGATCCGCAATCAAGAAAGCTCACGCTGTTTCAGGGGCTGATCCAAGTGAGGCTCAAGGACTCGAAGATATAGAATAATATGTCTAAGTTTGTTGTTTCAGCTACTATAGATGATCCTAGCCTTAAAGCAGATGCTATTTTTGAGTACAGGATTACCGATAATAGAAACTATATTGTTGATAAATATGGAGGAGTTGAAGCAAAACCTGGTTATACACCTCAAATAGGAGATAAGTATACAGTAGAAACTTTATATAGATCTAATGAAGGATATATATATAAGTCATACAAAACTTTTACTGTAAAAATATAATATCAATACAGATAGCGGGGTGGGAGTTAATCCCGTCCCGCTTAATTTTATATATGTATATTATGACACTACAACAAATATCTAGTGCAGTTTATAACTCTGTTGTTGGAGGATTAACAGGCATAACTTCAAATCCTAAAATTTCTATAGAACAATTAGAAGATGAAGTTGTTGCAGAGCGCAATCAAGTTATGAGAGAGTATTTGTTAAAAGGAGTTTTAACATTAGATGAATTATTTCTTGCAATTAATTGTGTAGAAGTTAATTGTGATTATATGTCTAAATGCTGTGAGCTTCAAATTGGAGAAAAAGCTTTACATTTTGAGATACCACCTATTATCTATATTAAAGGAGTTGATACAATTAGGTTTATAGGTAGTATTGATAGAAATACAAAGTATAATGTTTATACAGATGAGTCTTATAGATTTCATAAGCACCGTAGGAGAGGAGCTCAAAGTCCCTATGTGTATGTAGACACTGCAATTAATTCCAATGGTAATATGGACGGATATATATTTAATGTTCCTTTTGTTAAATATATTTCTATTATAGCTTTATTTCAAGATCCTAGAAAGTTATTAGAGTGAGATTGCTGCTCTGAAGATCCTAATACGTACCTAGATTGTGGAATCTTAAGTAATGAAATTATACGTAGAATGACTGAGAAATATGTAAGATGGTTCCGTCAACTTGCAAGCCCAGTTACACCTAATGATCAACAACCTCGATAACTATGAACAGAAATAATTTTAAATCAGTATATTCTCAAGCATATATTTTATATGGCACATCAATAGATACTACAAATTTTGAGGATATTTGCTTGAATGGATGAGAATTAATTGGAAATAGGCAAACTAGTTTATATAAATATACTACTCACACACAAGATAGGAAAATTAAATTACCATGTAATGTAGAATTTATTGAAGCTGTATTTGGAAGGCGTATGGATGCTCAAACTACTAACGATTATAGTGTATACCCTAATGTTTACAATCAATGGGTTGAAGAGTATATTGAATCTTGAAAACGAGATAAAAGTGTTTTTTATAATAGTGGAGTATTACTTAAGTATCGACAAGAAGGGGATTATTTAGTATTTGATCAAGACTATGCAAATGTTACAATCCTCTACCATGGTATTATTGTTGATGAGGATGGACTACCGTATCTTACAGACAAAGAAGTCCAAGCATTAGCTGCGTATTGTGCTTATATAGATATATATAAGAAAAGTTTGATTCAGAAGGATGGGAATCTATTTCAATTAGCAGCAGCTGTTAAGAATGATTGGTTACGTTTATGTAATTCTGCAAGAATTCCTACACATTTATCTCAAAATGATATAAATAATGTATTAGATGTAAAAACTAGATGAGATCGTAAAATGTATGGGAAAAAATTCTCTCCTATATTATAAAGCAAACAAAAGTATGAATTATGGAATGTTTAAGCATGCATTTTCTGTAGAAGAAATTTATACAGGATTAAATAAAAAATTATTAAAGAGTAGATGAGTAAAAAATAGATATAAAAATCCAAAGCAACTTGCTGCAAAGATTTTTAAAGATTGTTTTTATGAGATATTATTGGATATTATTGAGAATAATGTTACCTTTGTATTGCCTCTTAAGTATGGTAATTATGCTGAAATTTATATGAAGCAATTTTCTGATGAAGAGTTTAAGAAACTCTATAAATATGGAAAGTTTAAAAATATAGACTATGTACTTTCTCAGTTTACAGGTAATGAATTAGTGTACAAGTATAGTACTAGAACAGTTGATACTAAAGAAAAACCTATATATGTAAACAAGGAACTCAAAAAACTAATTGAGAAACACACAAACGAGGCTAAACAATATTATTAGTATGATTAAAGAACTTGATGATTACTTAGATATATTAGAAGATAAATATCCACATATTTCTAGATATGAGCTTAAAAGAGTTTTAGAGCATGGTTTTCATACTTTTTATACTTTAAATAAAAAAGGAGCTGACCTTCAAATACATAATAAAGATTACACTGCTTATTGTGGTAAGATGTTTATAGATAATCATAAACGAGCACTATATAATAATATTAAAACTAGAATAAAACTACGATTAAAGTATAAGTATATTCAAGAAGAATATAATGGGATATACTATTTTGGTCTTAGTGAAGCAGAATGGGAGTTTTATCAATCTCAGATAACCTCAAAAAGGCGTAATAAAATCAAGTTTACTAATCTGAAATTGTATAAAATAAAAGAAGAATGTTTCCTAGATAAATCAAAGAAACACTTTTTTATACTATATTATCCTATTGATGTAGGATGGTTATTTACAGAAGAAACAATAACAACAAGAAACTTTAAACATTTTGCAGATAGAGATGTTAAAGGTAAGATTGTTACAATATAAACAATTATGGATACAAAACAAGCACAAATTAATGTTTTCACAGAAGGACTTAATACAGATTTACATCCATTAACTACCCCCAATAATATTTTGACTGACTGTATCAATGGCACAGTTATTACTTATAATGGAAATGAATTTATATTACAAAATGATATGGGTAATTATAAGCTTGAAAAAGCTAAATTACCTTCAGATTATATACCAGTAGGGGTTAAGGAATATGGGGGAATTATTTATATTGTTTCCTATAATCCTATTGATAAATTATGTCAGATTGGTTCATATCCTTCCCCTCAAACATTGTTTGATAATACAGATAATGTAGAAGGACAACATTACTATGGAATAGATACTTCAATTAATGATTATAGTACTTTTATTGGTAAAATCCAAGATATTATAAGTAATAAAAATATAAGTATAAAGGAAGATTATTATTATACAGAACTTTCAAGGAAACAAACATTAACCATATTACAGAGTGTTCCTAATATACAAAATACTTATTTAAATCCTGGAGATAAATATTGATTACAAAAAGTAGAAGAAAAAATTGAAGGTAATAAAGAAAGTGATGTATGGAAGTTTCAAGTTATGAAATATTATTCTCTAAATAATGATAAAAAACTATATGATATAACAGATGATGTTAAAGACACAACTCTTGAGTTTCAAGATAGTGATGTCATGAACAGTGTAACTTGAACATGCCCTGGTTGGATATGTGCTAAGCCAGAACTATTTAATATTAACTATTTTAATCTATATGTAACTAAGTTAAGTTACCCTAGGATATATAGTGATGAGGATACCCTTAGTAACAAACTAAAATTTTCAATTGATACTCAAACACAGATATATTCTTCAAATATAGATAAAACTACTATAAATAACTATAAAAATAAAATTAAATATAAGTGTATTTATGATAATGATAGTGAGGATGGGGACTGAACAGATATAATAATCAGTAACAAAACATCTTCGGTTTATGGTGAATCTAGTATTATTGAGATAAATGCAAATGAAGTAGAAATTAATTTAAGTGAGCCTCTCAATCCAATTGGTAATAATAAAGACACTAAGTCTAAGAAAGTAAATCAAATAAAAATTTGTGCTGTTCCATATATTACAAGTGATATAGAAAACAATAATGGATATGGATATATTTTCAATCAGTTTAGGGTTGAATATACTATAGATTTAGATAAACTGATTAACGCTAAAGATATTAATATATTTGACACTTATAAATATATTGTTAATGATTCTGGTGTAAACGTTAACTTTAATATAAATTTACCTATTGATAATATTAATCAAGAAGAAAGTGTAAAATTAAAAATATATCCTCTTGTAAATAATAATGGAAAATTAACAAAAGGTGATACACATTTAAAATGTTATGAAAATATAAATTTGCTTGGTCAAAATTTAATTAATATTAGTTTTGATCAAGAAGGATTTTTAAAAAATAATATCTATATATTATCAATAGAACTAACAAAGGATTATTCAAGAGATCAAATTCTTATAACATCCGAGTTAATGAATCAATTCTATAATACTGATAATAGATATCAATTAATAACTCCAGATAGGTGATTAAGAAACTTACCATCTCTCTTTAACTTAGGTGAATCTAAGGTTAATATAGGGAATTCGTCTAGTAAAATAGATAATGGATATTTCTTTGAAGATAATGTTGAGAATATTTTTAAAACTGATATAGATCTAGAGGAAGATTATACACAATTATTAAATAATAAAGGAATTGACGATATTAGTACTACATCTAATAATCCACCTAAAAAATACTCTGGATACTTAAAAACAGCTGTATGAGAAGGGGCACTAGATTGTCCAGAGCTAAAATGTGAAGACTCCAAATCTAATGATTTATGATCTAACGTTAAATTTAGTACATCTTTAGATAATAAGAAGATTATTTACACTTATAATGAAGATCAGACTGAAGAGGTGCAAGCAAATATTCTTAATAAAAAAATTGATATTAAAGATGTAGTTTCAAAGGGGTTTACAATTGGATGGTATGGTAAAATACCAGTAACAACTGCTGATAGACAGTATTTATTTGAAAGTATGCCCTGAACATTTAAATATAATAGTATTAAACCAGATGATGATTATGAGGGTAACGATAATGTAGGGTTAATACCAAAAGATCCTACAAACTCAAAAAATCCACTTCCAGGATGAAAATATCTTATAAACTACTCAATATGAAATTCTGTTTATAGTCAAGTTAATACCTTGCCTATAGGATTTGTCTTATCTAAAGGTTCGACTGATTTCCATTATGCATTAAAAGTAGAAAGATTTAAGCATGAACATTCAAGTTATGATAATACTCTACCATGTCCTAGACCAGAAAGTAATGTACTATATGAAAGAATAGGTAATAAAGATTACCCAACATACCAGTTTACTTATAACACAGATGGTAATAATAGAAACTGGACTTATGATCCTCAAAAAGATCCCAGCACAGATTCATGAGTAGAAGTTATGACAGTTTTAGATGTTGAACTATCATTAAGATGCTTATTTGTTCCAATACTTTTTACTGTACATAATGCAGACAGTAATATAGGAAGAGGTTGATCCTTACCTGGAGGGAATAGGATTAATCCAGATAGTACTTGAGTATCATGTGGTATAGGTATTTTATATTATTCAGAAAATAAAAGAAAATACGGTATTGCATTATTAAAGATAATGCCCGATGACCCACAATGAGAAGGAAAAGCTCATAATATATATGCTGAACAGGCAACTGATGACTGGGTTTCAGCATGACTTACTACAAATACTATTGGAAAAAACTGGTATAATAACAATATTGTTGCGTCAATGCTTTTAGGACTTGGATTGCATATATATTCATTAAGAAATATACAAACAATTCAGATGTTCATATTAAACAACGATCTTACTGAATTTAACATTGAGATAAAGGACGCTAAGGTAGTGTATGATAGAACAGATATATTGTCAAAATGATACTATAAGGAAGTTAATTTGTTACAAAATGATAGTATCTCTCTTGAACTTAAAGAGAATGATCTTTTACAATATAGTAACAGGAACTTTGAAAATATAGAAGAGTTACCAAACAAAATGAAACCTATAGTAAATAATAGTGTTAATGCAAAATTAGTTACTGATAATGGGTCACCTTTTAAGGGATGATTTAAATTAAATGATATTAAAGATGTTAGTGTTGATAGTTTAGTATTATCTTCATTTATAACTAATAATAAAAATAAATTATTATCTTTATCTGTAGATAATAATTCTAGTACTTTATTTGTAGACCTCAATGAGAATAATTCCTTTTATAGAGTAGCAACTGCTTTAGCAAAAATATTAAAAGTTAAAGATGCAACAAGTACAAGTAATACAGGTTCTAATATTATTGTTTATAATGGAGATTTTACAGCAGATGATGTAAAAGGAGGAGTTTGTCCTGATATAAGAGCAACAGATATTCCAGGTAACTCTATATTACCATACGTTTCTTTACTAGAAAGGGATAGATTACCTTTAAGTACTAATTGAACTGAGACTATCGATGAAGAATTAATGCCTGTTACAGAAGAATTCAAAAATACTTATAAAAAGGTTAATATTGAGTAAGATAATGGAGCTAAAACTAACTACTAAAAAATATAATAGTGAGGGAGATATTACTCATGAATATAATCCCCTTCATAATAAATTAACAGAGGATGGCATTCTTGAGGATTTTACTACTAATGAGATAGAACTAGACTTAAATAATCCAGTAAATATTGAATGTCAGCCATCATATGATGGCACTGTTAATTTAATAATTAATGATGATAAAAATCCTCCTAGAATTATAAATACAACTTATACAACAATTGAAGATAATCGTTATAGAAGGATTGTTAGGAATCAAACAGAACAGACAAATATCTATAGAGAAGGTAAAATAGATACTCAAACTAGATTATTTAGAAATATAAATAGGATTCCAAAAATAGATCTCATAAATGTATCTTATTCTGGACAATTAAAAGGAGGTAATTATACTTTTTATATTAAATTAGCAGATAATGATTATAATAAGACAGATATTGTGGCTGAGTCTGGAATAGTTTCTATATTTAAAGGCACATTAGAAGAAGTCCGTACAATATCTGGCACATTAGAAGACGAACGTACAGATAAATCTATAACATTAATGCTGTCAGATATTGATATATCTTTTAATAAAATATTTATATATTGTAAAAGAGACTATTCTGATTTAAATGGAATTATTAAGAATGAAACATATTTTATTACTAAACCTTATGAAATTAAATCACAGAGTCAAACTGTAAATATTAATGGATTTGAAGAAGTAACATATATTAACGAAGAAGAACTAAATATAAGGTATAATATATGTACAGGAGCTAAAACACAAGCTCAAGTACAGAATATGTTATTTCTTGGTAATATACAACAAACAGTATTAGACAATGCAACTATTCAGAATTTATCATATTATATAAAAGTACAATGTGTTCAGGCAGAGAGTAGTATAGGTTATATTGACCCTAAATCTTATACTAAAGCTGATAATGATGGAGTTAACAAAACTGAATATTATAATCCTTTAAATATATATTATTATCTAGGATATTGACCGTCTGAATTGTATAGAATTGGAATTGTATATATATTTAATGATGATTCGTTAAGTCCTGTTTATAATTTACGTGGATGTGAGTTTAGTGATTTTAATGAAGCAAATCATAACGATAATTATAATAAAGATAACACCATTATTCCACAAGATGAGTTCTTTATTACTACTAACAATAGTACAAATTTATCTAACACTAAAGGAGTTTTTAAACTTCCAAATAAAAGTATCTATAAAAAAAACAAAGAGGAGAGCGGAGGTATAAAAACAGGAGTGTATCCTATTGGATTTAAATTTACATTTGATTCAGGATTAATTGATGAATTGAGGAATAATAAAAAGCTCAATATAAAAGGATTCTTCTTTGTACGTCAGAAAAGAATCCCGAATATTTTATGCCAGGGCTTTTCAATAGGAGTAGATAGGTCAGCTTATATACCATTAATATATAATGAGGAAGAAGGTATATATATAACAGAGTCATTTATTAATGATAATTTAGAGTTAACTACTTCTTTTGATAAAAGAATCCTAAGTACAGCTAATATACAAAGTAGTGGGTTACTTAATGTAGATGCTATTACTAATAAACAATTACAGTCTTTATTCGATAATTCTGAATTTATTTTAGAAAAAGCATATAAAAGTGGTATTGATAATGACTCTAGATATTATTACGTAAATAATTTAGAATTTAAAAATCCAAATAGTTTATCAACTAAAACAAAGTGTGTTTATATTGATACTGACATTCCATTAAAATATTATGATAACTATGGGTTTTCAACCAGAGTGGGGTCGTCAGAGGACTGTAAAGATATTAGATTTTTAGGTTCAAAAAATTATGAGCAAAATAATTATAATATAGTGAGAGGAATCTACTGCCCTTTTGTTGGAACCAATAAAGTTTTAGATCCAAATTGTATCTACAATATAAAATCTGGAAATTATTCTTCTACATTTATGAGTGAGTACTTCAAGATCAGAGGTAATGATCTCTCTCCGTTTATGGCAATTAGTCCAAGATACGAATTGAATGATAGTAAACTAATTAAAATATATGATGAAGACCAAAAGATTATTGAACGTATAACTCCAACTGTTTTTAGAGGGGATTGTTTTACGAATACAGTAACAGTTAGAATTATAAGGAATTTTATAGATTCTGAAACTCCAACTAATGATATAATAGTTGATTCAAAAACTTGGAAAAATGGGTATAAAGGATATAATCAAACTACTACCTCTGATTGAAAAGAGATAAACAGAGCAGATGTGAATACTGTACCTCTTGGAATGTGAGTTACTTATAAATGTCTTTCAAATTATAATTTAGGGCTACGATCTGAGGATACATCTTATGTTGATGAAATGGCATTAATGGGAAATCCAAGAGGCTTCTATCCTTTACATGGTATAAATACAGCGCCGTCTAGTAAAATACCTGAAAGTACTCTATTAAATGCAGGATATTCTACAACAGTTCCTTCTAAAAAATACTTTACATCCCCTGATGTACCTCATGTAAAGGATGTATTTGATACTAGAATTATGTTTAGTAATGTACAAGTAGAGGATGACTTTAGAAATGCATATAGAATATTTCAAGGATTAGATTATAAAGATATAGAAAGACAATATGGGGCTATTGTAAAACTAATATCTTATGGAACTAACTTATTCTGTGTCTTTGAACATGGATGTGCCTTAATTCCTATTAATGAAAAAGCACTTATAGCTACTACTACAGGTCAATCTATACACATGTATGGTGCAGGAGTTTTACAAAATCAAGTTACTCCTATTTCTCAAGATTATGGAAGTATTTGGCAAGAATCAATTATTAGAACACCAAATGCAATTTATGGGGTTGACACTTACGCTAAAAAAATCTGGAAATACAATGCAGAAGGATTTAGGCTAATATCTGATATGGTAGTTCAGAGATTCTTGAATGATAATATAATATTAAATGAAGAGGATAAGTATCCTATAGTAGCATTAAAGAATGTAAAGACTCACTACAATAACTATAAAGGTGATGTAATGTTTACATTCTATAATGGAAATAAGGTATGAGATTTATGCTATAACGAGCGTCTAGAGAAGTGAATCACTAAATATAGTTGAACTCCTTTATCTTCAGCCAATGTTAATAACATTTTCTTAACTTTAGATCGTCAGAGAGCTTCATTATATGGAATTATATATGATAATATTAACACAAATTCAGGAGCTCATATTGAGGAAAGATTTGAAGAAAACGAGGTTGATGAATTAAATAATGAAAAAGAGAGTTTAGAGAAGGGAAATTTACCAGAGAATTCTACTAGAATAGAAGAAATTGATAGAAGGATTGAATATATTAATAAAAACTTTATTTCTGGAAGAACCTGTGGTAATCTATGAGAATATGATAATATCAAGAGAACTATAGTTATTAAAGGCTATGATTTCTTTGAGAAATTTGGAATAAGAATAACATCTATTACATCATCTATTTTAGATACAAATGGAGTTGAGCATATAGTTGAGTTCACAGATTCTCCAAAAACAGAATATGATATTAAATGTAAAATTATTAATGGATCTTACAAACCAGATGGTTCAGAATCTGAAATAGAATATTCTCAATATTTAGTTGGAGATATAGATCCAGAGAGACTTCAGAAAAAAATTGGTATAATCCAAAATGGAAGGAACTTGGAATTAACTATAAATGATTTTGAAGAAGTTTCAAAATTATTATATTTAAAAATTGATTTTGAAGTAACTCCAAAAATAGTTTCTACATATATAGATAATTCTGAGAATATTTCAAGTCAAACTAATGAAAATAAAGTATCATCTTCTAGTAATTCATTTAAGGAATCTATAGTATTAATTAGAGACTATAACTATTTAGTTCAGTCTAAGATGGAGGATAAAGTTAAAGAATATGATCTACTACTTAAGAATGGATTCTATATGCATGGTAGAGCAGGTGTATTTGATGAAATAAATTATTTTGATCAAAATCCAAATAATGAGATACATCCAACTAAATGATATGACAAACAAGAGCCATTTGAGTTTGAATTTGTAGTAAATAATCCAGCGGGAATTCATAAGGTATTTGATAATTTAGTCTTAATATCTAATAATGTAGAACCAAATAGTTTAGAATTTGAATTAGTTGGTGATGTTTATGATTTTAATAAAGCTGGGATTTATCAATCAGAACATGTAGATAAGGAATCTTATTGAAATCCTGATGGATCTTTTGATGAAGATAAATATAACAATGATAAACATTCTAAAGAATTTAGTGGAACTGAATATAGTCAAGAATTTAGTGATAATATATCTATTGATAGAGATCCCGTGTTAAATCAATATTTTATCAAGGTAAATCAACCTGTTCTTAATATTAAGAGAGTAGGAAGGCGTTTAGGAAATATTGAATATAAGGAAGATAGGTGATATAATACTATTACTCCAATTAACTATAAAATTAAACGTAAAGACGGAGTAAAATCTGACTTAAAGTCTACTAGAATTAGAGATAAGTGGCTAAAAATTAGAATTAAGTATACTGGTGATAAACTAGTAGTTATAAATGCAATCCAAACATTATTAAGATTAAGTTATGCTTAAATATAATTTAAATAATCTATATTCCCTTTCCAATGCTGCTTTTGGTGGCAACGGAAAGGGAACTGGTAAAATAACTATACCAAAGCTTGATATTAATAGTACAAGTAATATAAGTCCAAAATGGAGTAATGATCCTATCATTGGGCAATCTCAATTAGAAAGGGCTATTAAACCTTTAATAACTGTGAGAGATGCAAAAAGATCTGAGAGTACAGAAAACTCTATGAAAACTGGCACACCTGATACTGGATTTTCAGCTACAGGAGCTGGCAAGTTTACAGCAAAACATTCTAAAGCATTAAATGCTATAGGAGAGGTAACTACTAATGCAGCACAACAAATAAAGGGGTTTAATGAAACTCAAAAAACTATTAATAGCGCATTTACATCTGCTTTAGATTTAGCAGGACCAATAGCACCTTTGTTAAAAGCTAGTATTGGTGCTTTTGATATGATTGGGGGCGCACTGGGAGCAAAGACAGATATAATTGATAAGAATGCTGCCAAAAGAGCTGGTTTCAGCAGTGGAAATAATACAAATGAAATATTATCAAGTGTCCCTGTAGTGGGAACAGTGTTTAGCGCTTTTGGGGGTAGAACTGATACATCTCGAAGATCTTCTGATATAGATAGTATGACTAGTGCATATGGAGGCTCTGTTATGGATATTGATGCTGCACAGAAAATGAGTGGTAAGAAAATGGTTTTTGGAAAAAGGAAAGCAAATAAATTCATTAATGAACAAAATAGAGTAAATGATATCATAACTAGTATATCTCAAGATTCTAAACTAAGAAAATCAAACTCTGCGGCGGATACTTATTTATCTCAAAATCAAAATAGATATGCAGGATATGAGCCTAAACTATTATTATCTAAAAAAGGTATGAAATTTCCTGAATTAGATCGTGCTAGAGAAATTATTAGTTCCTGATCAATTAAACTTACAGAAAATCAAGATACTCAGAAATTTCAACTTGGAGGTAAAATGAACCTAATTCCAGAGGGAGCTTTACATGCTAGAAAACACAATTTAGAGGAAGTAAATCCAGAATTAGAAGGGCAAATTACAAAAAAAGGTATTCCAGTAATAACTCATTCAGAAGGAGGAGTCACTCAAACTGCTGAGATTGAAAAGAATGAATGAACTCTTAGAAAAGAATTTACTGATCAACTAGAATCTTTATACAGCCAATATCAGAAGGATCCTTCAGATGATATAGCTATAGAAGCGGGCAAACTAATTTGTTTTGAGTTGTTAAAGAATACAGATGATAGGAGTGGGTTAATTAAAAGTATAAAGTAATATGCCATTAGATATAAGATCACAAGTTGTTACAGCTCTGGATAATATTAATAGAAATCCAGAGCTGTATACTCCTCCAAAACCAACTATACCTTTAGAAACAAGAATCAATGATTTGAAAGAAGCTAATCCTAGTAAATATAGAGACTATATTTCTACATTAACATCTTCTGCAAATAGTGGAAATGAGGAAGCTAGAGAGTTGTTAGGAAAAGTAGGAGAGGATGCAGCTAGACAAAGAAGAGGGTATGAAGGATTAAATGAATTTATGGTAGCTTCGACTGGAGGATTACCTGGAATAATTGCAAATTACTTACCTAAAATAATAGGAAGTGCTTGAAATGGATATAGTATGTTTGATCCAAATAGTCCTGGCCTATTTACTAAAAATTACCAAGAAACACACCCTAAAACTACACTTGGCCTAAATATAGCATTAGGGGCCATAGCTGGATATCCATTTATAGTTAAACAAAAGCCTTTAAAAAGTGATATTCCAATCAATGCTACTATAAATACTAATAAGCCAATATTTTATCCAAAACTTCATTTTGTAAAAAATAGTCAACATAATAATATCACTTATTTTGATATATTTGCTGGGAAAAATAATAATATTGGTAAAGTTGCTTTAGAAACTATAGGAAATAATCAGGCACATATTCATCCTGAGTTGAGTCGTAATTGGAGAGGAAAAGGATTTGGAAAAGCTACATATTTAAATATGCAACAAAAGTATCCAAATTTACAAATTCGCTCATATTTACAGAATGCTGGAGAACAAGGAATCAGTGAAGCTGCTAAACGTGTTTGAAAATCCTTAGTTCAAGATGGAGCAGCCTATTCTATTGGGGATAATTATTTATTTAAACCTAATTTATGAAAGAAACAATAATTGAAATAGCAGATAAGAAATATAAAGTCTTAGTTGCAGAAACTGAAGAGGAAAAAACCCAAGGACTTTCCAATGTAGAGTCTATGGAGGATTCAGAGGGTATGTTGTTTAATTACTCTAGTAATCCACAAGGTTCTCTAGTATTTAATACTAAAGATATGGATTTTCCTATTGATATTATCTTTATAAATGATGATGATGAAGTAGTTGCAGTAGAATATGGAGAACCTAAATCAGAAGAAGTTATAGAGTGTATTGCTGATCCTGACGAAAAATTAGTATATGTTCTTGAAGTTAATGCTAATTCTGGAATTCAAATAGGAGATGAATTAGACTTTGAGGATGATGATATTTCTGATGAAGAGGTAGAAAAGATGTATATATTAGGATCAGATGGCAAGCCTCAAATGGATCTAGTTGGTGGTGAGCGGATTATATCAATTAAAGAAACTAAATCATTAATTAGTAAAGCGAAACGCGCCAATAAATCTAAGAAGGATTCTGACTACAAGAAATTAGGAAAATATATATTCAAAATATTAAAAAAACAAGATGAAAGAAAACCAGAATATATTTCTGGTCCAAATAAAAAAGGAGAATAGAATAATTCTACTCTCCATAAAAAGATAATAACTATCTTCTTTAACCCTATATTATCTCATGTTTAATCTAGCATCTCCTTAGAGAATGAAATAGACTCTATTTTATATTCTTGGGTTGTAGTACAAAGATAATAATATATATTTAATATGTCAAACAATTTATACAAAATTTATCACAGAAGTAATTTTTATGGAATTTATTTGGATATTAAAAACTAAAGTATTATCTTTGAGCATTAAATGAATATATGATAATGAAAGAATTAACTATTTTAGATCAATTAATTAATAATATAAAAACAATAATACAAAATGAAAATTAAAGTTTTCCAGGCAGGTGGACAAATTTCCGAACCTGCACCTGCTGCACAACAGCCAGCAGCAGCACAGCAAGATCCACTTGTAGAAATTGCTAATATGATGGCTCAAGGATTACAGTCTGGTGACTGTAATATACTAGCACAGGCTTGTGAGGCATTCCTTTCGTTACTTTCGCAGGCACAAGCTCCTGCACAAGAACCAATAGGAGCTCCTGTTGATTCGGAGCCTGTTTTCAAGAAAGGTGGTAAGCTTGTAAAACGCAAGAAATGTCGTAAGTAGATCATTGAAAGATAAAAGGGGGATTGTAGATGATCAATTCCCCTTTTTAAGTATAATATAAGTGTGATAGAATGGCACAAATAATTAAATATCAAAAAGGTGGTTCTACTTCTAATAAAAGATATGGTACTTTTACTATTGATGGAAATAAGTTTGAAGTTGATGATAATTTTTTAAATCAACTAACAAACTATGGTAAATCGTTAGACGACGAAACAGCCTATCAATTTAGTAAAATTACAGATGCTTTAAGGAATGGAGAAAATTTATCCTATGATTCTAATGCTGATAGATTAGATGGAAATGTACAATTTGATGTTACAAATAGTCAAAATAATCGATTGGGGAATCGTCGAAGTAGAATAGGAAGGTTTTTTGGTAATTCGTGAAGAGGTAAGGAAAATGCATCTAGAAATGCAATTAATGCTTTAAAGGGATTTACTTATACTGCTCCTACTCCTGGTAATTCGATATATGATTGATCTAATGCTATAAATGTCGAGTATAAAAGAGACAAGGACGGGAACTATGAATTAGTTAATGGAAATAAAGTTTTTATACAAGGAGCTAATAATTTACAAGTTAGAAGAAGACTTCAAGCCCTAAAAGATATTGCTAGTTATACTGATAAGGATACATTTAAGGGTTATGGTAATCTTGATAAGCAAGCTTATATAGATCTTTACAATCGTTTAGGGGATGAAGGTGTTAAGAGTTTAGTGGAGCGTGTGGAAAATGGGACATGAACCGAAGAGGATAAGCTAGCTCTAGATGATATCGGTATATTTTTAGATAGTAATTCTACTAATAAAAATTCTTCAACTAACCAATCAACTTCTAAACTTACTGAAAAAGAAGTCAGAGATAACGTTGATCCTAATACTCACTCCATTGCTGGTTTAAAAGTTACTACAAATCCAGATGGGTCATATAATTTAGCAGATGTAGATGGAGATCAAGTTTTTGGTGGTAGTCGAGTATACATAAATGATGAAGTTCTAAGAGATAAGCATCAATTTGATCCCTTAAAAGGATGATTTTGATTTGATGGTAAATTAATCCCAAAGAGTGTTGCGGAGGATGATAACTCAGTATTTTATAGAAATCTAGATCAGTGGATAAATAGCAACAAGAATAATATATATGGTACTAATGGAATAGATGTTTGGGGAAATAGTTCTAATCCTTTTACAAGTTATAATGATTCTTTCTTTCTTCCTGGATTAAGAAATAATAACAGAGGAATGATGTTTAGAACATTAAAAGATCCTAATGACCCAAATTCAGTAGTATATGAATATTATGACAAAGATTCTGCTAGAGATAGATATGGATTTGTAACTCCTGAAGCAGTTAAAAGATTAAGGTACAATATTAATACTGGAGAATCCGAGGAGTTAGATCCGTTATCAGGAGTTTCTATAAATTATGAGGATATTACTAATCCAGTTACTAAATGGTCAGAAAGAGCAAAAGGATACTATGAAATTAATATCCCAGGTTCTAATGGCACCACGGCTGCAACAATCTTTCGAAATCCATATGATGTAAATGATGTATGATTTTATAGAGATGGAATGGAACAACCTTATCAAATGACACCAGAAGAAGTTCAATCTTTAATAAACTCAGGAGTTCTTTCTGCTAATCCTGAAAATCATACATTTACTGGTGCATTATCTCGTAAATGACAGGAAATTCTTTCTCAAAATACTCAGAATTTTAGAGGTAATACATTAGGAGGTGTAATTATAGATTCCTCATTACTTCCAATTTCTACTTTAATTAGAAGTTTATATACTACTAGAACTCCTATGGTTAATGGAGAAAGATGAGATAGAGCATCTAGAAACATATTTGATAATAAACCTAAGTTTCAATCAGGAGGTAGAATTAATGCAGCAAAAGTTTCTAATATTGAAAACGATACCACAGCTAAGACAATAACTGAAAGAACTGACAAAGATGTTGCTAAAACCTCTTTAAAAAATGGAGATTGAAAAGATTTAACTAAAGCTGATAAGATGCAAATAGCTAGCATTGCTGGTGATTTAGCGTCATTAATTGCAGCTATCCCTACTGGTGGTAATCCAGTAGCTGGTGCTTTAGGGTATGGATCAACATTAGCTCAGTTTGGAGCTGATGTCAGCCGTGATGGTTTTGATTTAGGAGATCTTGGTAACTTAGCCCTAGGACTGGGATTAGATACAATAAGCTTACTTCCTGGTGTTGGAATTGGTGGTAAAATGGCTAAAATGAGTAAAACAGTTAAAAAATCTGCTTCATTATTAAAGAATATACTATTAGCCTCAGGAGCTACTAGTGCAGTATCAGCTGTTAACAATATAGTATCTGGTAAAGGAACTTTGGATGATTGAAAAAGTTTATCTACTGGTCTTTTTGCTGTTAAAGGAATAAAGAATGAAGTCCAAAATATAAGATCTACTCAATATAAAGGGAAATCACCTAAATTAGAAGCTAAAACAAAAGAAAGCTTAAAAAGGGAGTATATTGACAAAATAGTTGCTGATAAGGAATTAGGATTTGTTGATGGCCAGCCAGCTCGATGGGCTAACTCTGATGGTACTGTTAAGAACTATAAGCAAGCAATTGAAGATTTAACTAAATCAGGCCATCTAAAAATATCTAAAGCACAAGAGGCTAAATGAACAGCAGAGGCTGCCAAATCTAAAACAAATTCTACTATATCAAATATATTTTCTGGGAGTTGAAATCCTATGAGTAGAAATTATAGATTTAGAATGTCTAATAGACAACTTCCAGATGATTTTGATATAAGATCTTTAGCAGGCCACACTTCTAAATTAAGAACTTTAGGAAGAATTATTAGAAGAAATCCTGAAATTGCTTCTCAATTACAGTCTAATGGATGACTACTTCCATCAACTTTACAGTTTAATTCTAGATATGGAGGAGACTGGTTTTATAGAAATCCTATATTTAAAAGATTTATTAAATTTAAAGCTCCTTCTACGTTAATGTTACCAGAAAGTACTGGAGTACGAGATATACCTGTTACTTTGAGTGGTATAAAGAACCCTATTGAAATTCGTAGTATTGATCCTTATTTACAACAAGTTGATGACTATATTGGGTTAAGATTTCACAAAAAGGGTGGTAAGATTATTAAAGCACAGGGAGGTTCTAATAGTAATTGATTTCTTGATAAAAATGGGAAACCAATAAATGAGCACAGTGAATCAGTCATTGTTACTGCAAAACCAATAGATGTTTTTTCAAACCCCAGACTTCACTCAGATTTCTTAGGAGTTAAGCCTTTAAATGACATTGATCCTAAATTAAGAGAGTCATTAATAGATAAATATACTAAACAGTCTACAGGAATTAATACAAATAATATTGAGAAGCCATCTTCAAGTATGTTTGGTTCTAGTAGAGATTTAAAATGATCTGGTATTAATCCTGATATGTTACTTGGTATTGGTGATTTTATAGCATCTACAAGAGGTATTAATCGTACTGCTCAAAAGATGAAAGATGCTATTCGTAAGGGAATGATAGGTTCTCAACAGCAAATGCCAACTGAATTCTACCCTAGATTTAGTGATAATGGTTTGCATAGAATGTATGATGATCGAATTAAGGAAATGCAAAAATATAAAACAGTCACTAGTGATCCAAATCAAGTAATGGCTGAGAGGTTGATGAGAGATGCATGAATTGATCAAATAAAGGGAGAAAGAGATACTAAATTTTCACAAATGATAGATCAGTATAACGATAAACTACTTGCTCAAAAGCAACAGTATGCAAATATAAGAAATCAAATTAGTAATGAAAACAGGAATCGTTGGTATCAAGGATTAGCACAACTTGATATGGCAGATGCTAATAAGATAGGACAACAAACACAAAATGTTAAAAATCTTATTTATCAATTTAGGCAGGATTATGCTAAAGATTTACAGAATAGAACTGCTATTGAAGATAAGTTGGACTCTATTAATGCTGAAATTAAATATCAGAATGATTTAAAACAACTTTTTGAAAGCTTTGGTGGTTTTAACAGTATGTCTGCAAGTGAAAAAGAGCAATGAGGAAATAATTGATTAGGATATATAAGTTATAAATATCCTGATCAAGTGTCTAATATACGTAGTAAAGCATTCTTTGATATTTATCAGGATCAAGCTAATGATCCTAAGAGAAGACATTCTTGGATTAGATGATTTGATGATTTAAATGTCCCCAGGTATGTTAATCAAGTATCTCCAAAACTATCTGATTCTAAATATTTTAGGTATAAAAGAGGAGGTACAATTCAAAGGTTTAGAGAAACAAATGAACAAGCATTTTTAGATCAGCAAAAAGCTATTAATAAAGCTGTGAATGACTTAAATAATAATATCATAAGGCTTTTTATAAAAATGATGTCATAATATGAAGATAAAAAGATATCAAACAGGGGGTATATACTATACCCCCTTTTCTAGAGATTCAATAGCTCAGCAAGAATCTCAAAACACACCAAGTACAACAACAGATAATAAAAAAGAAGAACTTATACAGAAGGAAATTATTAATGTACTGAAGGAAAATGGGCTTCCTAATGATGTTGATTATTTTCTGTCTAGAGCTAACACATTTCTAAGAAAGTCTCAAAATTTAGGATCGCTGTTTGAAGGAAACCAGGAAACATCTTACGATATGTCAGATTTAATTAGAATACAATCTTTGGCTAATAGAATTAAACATAATAACAGTTTATATCAACAGGCTAGTAAACAAATTAATGATGAAGGAGCTGGATCAGAAGTAGCTATTACTAATACTGGTGGCATGTATGTTTTTGATAATGATAATGGCGTTAAAATAGTATCTTTAGATACATATTATGAAAATCCAGATAAATATAGGATATTAACAAACTCGGAGTTAATCCGACTTAGAGAAGAACAACCAGAGTTAGCTTACAATAGTGATATTCTAACTGACTTATCAAATACTGTTGGCATGGAGTCAATAGTAGATTATGTGAAATCAACTATTGGTGCTTTTGGTACTAATAAATCTTCAAATCAATTTGATAGATATACTTCGAAGCAGAAAGATCAAATTGAAAAAGGATTTGAACAGTTGTTGGGTTTTGATTCTCCTGATGGCATATATAAAGTTACAGAATCTACTAATACTTCTGATCAAGGATATAGTGACGATAAAAGCTTAGAAGCTGCTGTTAATTATCTTTATAGAACATTACCTAGAAATATGAAAAATGTCTTAAGAGCCAATGCAACAGCTGAAGGTTTAAATCCAAATGACCCCAAAGATGTTCAAAATTTATTAAAAATAGCAGTTATTGAACATACTGATCATACTAGGGAAATTAAACAACAATTAGATTATGATTCTACAGCTAGTAGTGCTAGTGGAAAAGGGTCATCAAGTAAACAGGTTGAAATGACTCGTGAGGAAATGATTACTACTGGAAACGGAGGCGTTCAATATACTCCTATAACTATTGCACATTCTAAGTCTAAAGGAGGTATAAAAGCTTTAGCACAGCCTTATGGCAAACCAATAGATACCACTGGTAAGCAAATTGGTATGGGTACACTTAGAGATGTGTTTGCTAAAGAAGATAGACTGGGATCAAGTTTAGCTTTAAACTCAATAACATTTGGAAATAGATTACTTACAGAAAGTGAATTAGATAAAGTAGTTTATGATGGAGTAAGTAATATTGAAAGAACATACTTACCGATTGATCAAAACATATATGTGACAACAGGTAAGAAAACTCCTGATCTAGATGCACAAAATAGGTTTGAAAAATTCCAAGAATGACTTAATGCTGGATATGGAGTCACTCCAAATAGTATAACTATGAAGTTGAACGAACTAAATCTTGATATTTATAGAGAACCAGAAACAGGAGAATGAGCATTTAGAGAAGCCCATCCTTTTATTATTGTCAATGGGTATGTTAGTGATAAAGCTGTTGACATTGATGACTCTGAATGAGTTGATCATGTAAATAGAGACGAGGGGTCTTATATATTTGATTTATACTCTAAATATATTAATTATGGGTCAGATACTCCTTCGAAAAGTAAACATAGAAATAACTTTGATGGGGGATTATTTGGTATAGGAGACGCATCATCAATGTATAAAAGTGCTATATTTATTCCAATAACAGATAGTGCTATTGCAACAGTAGTATCTAATCATCAATTAACAAGTGCTAGTAATTATACAGATATGTTAAATCGCAGGAGACTACTACAGGAGTCTCAAATACAGACAAATTTCTAATTATGATTGAGCAGAAGAAAAATGATTGGTTGGCGACCTTATTCTTTTCGCCTAATAAAACTCCACAAGACTTAGCTAATTTAGGTATAACAACTGATAATTCCAGCTTATTAGACAAGGAGTACTACAAAAAAGTTCCTCAAATACAAGAAGCTTTTAAAGACAAGTCTGGTAATTTTGACGATAATAAATTTGATCAGTACTACCAAACAGCTTTAAAGTTATATAATGATGCTGATAATAGTAAATTAGTTCAGGATTTACAGGATTTCTATGAATATGATCCTAATGATTACTTTGCTCCTATAGGGGGGAAAGTAACGAATATGAGACCAAAATTAGTTCAATTTTCTAATCCTGAGAGAAGAAGTAGGGGACTAAGTAATCTTAGAGAATCTTCTGCTCCAACAATGTCTATTAGAGAAGTTGCTCAAACTAATAAGGTATTTAACTTTGATACACAGCAATTTGAAGATTGGACTCCTAATGATTGAGGAGGATTATCAGCAGTAACAAGACCTACATTAGTATTAGCTCAATGAGATGAAGATGGGGAACATGAGATTAATGGTAGGATTGTTAAGCACAATAAAGGAGACCTAAAATTCAATGAAAGTGGAGATCCTTTTTATGAGACTCTGGGAAATAGAGATATTGCAAATAAAGATATATTGCATATATCTGACACTTTAACTATCGATGGTAGTAAGTGAGATAAATATAATTTCTTTGATTCAGACGATCTGGATAAAAGTGTCGTTGGCACAATGGCTAAAACAGCTTTTAAGGTTGGTATGATGTTTATTCCAGGTGTTGGAAAATATTATGGAGCGATGACTGCTGCTAAGGAATTAGGAAAATTATTTCCTGTACTTTTTAAAAGTATTGAAGGCATCGCAACTGGAGATATATCAACATCAAGATCAGCTCAGATGGCAACTGATATACAAGCATGATTTTCTCGGTTCGATAGTAGCGTTTCTGACTATGGAAGACAGAGTTTTTGGAATGTAGAAAATTTAGGTAAATTAATTGAAGATAGCTCTATGCAATTATTCCAACAAAGAGTTATTGGAAATATTCCAAAGATGTTTATTCCAAAAAATTCTATTCCTAGTGAAAATGCCATTAAATGAGGTAGAGGATTAGCTTTAGCTTATATGGCTGGAACTTCCTCCACTGAAGCATATAATGCGTTTAAGGAAGCAGGTGCTTCAGACAGAGTAGCAGGTTTAGGTATGTTATCTACTATGGGAGCTATGTATGGTTTGATGAATAATGACTATTTCAAAGACTTTTGGTTTAGAGATACATATTTAGATAAGGCGAAAGTCCGCTCTGTTGTTAAGGAAGCTGCTGAACAATTATCATCTAAAGAATTTGCATTAGAGACCGCTAAGAAAACATCTACTTCTAAAGGAGCAGCTAAATGGCTTCTAGATATGCAGAAGAACATAGTAAACCGCATATCTAAGATGAAACCTGGAAATCTAATTCATGATTCTCTAAATGAAGGTGTTGAGGAAACTGTAGAAGAAATAACATCTGATGCAATAAAAGCATTATATTCAGGTTTAAATGCACTAGGTATTGCTGATAAAGAAAGGAATTACAACTTTGGAATTACTCCAGAGGATATGATATCTAGATATTTTACTTCATTTGTAGGAGGTGGCATTGGTGGCGCTGTATTTAGTTTACATAATAGATTTGATAGGAAAAATAACCCCATACTTAATAGTACACTAACTCAAAATGATGATTCTCTAAAAGAGATAATTTATCTTTTAAGAGATGGTAAGGAGAACCAATTAAGAATGGAGTTAGATAGATTACATAAAGCTGGTAAGTTAGGTAGTACAAATCTTTCAGGCACTGAGTTAGAGTTTGTCAAAGATGGTAATATTACAAAAGCTCAGTATAAAAGTACCAGTTCTGGTGATTCACAAAATGATCTTTTATATCAACAAATAGGATTTTATATTGATAGAATTAATGAAGTTCTTAAGGAGGAAGGGTTAGATTTAAGTGATGCTGAGTTACAATATATTACCCAACAAGCTGATATAGCAGGTAAGTCTATTGAAGAGACTAGGCAAGGGTATCTAAATCTTAAGAAGTTAAGCAAACAACAAACAATAGAGGATAAGATTATCTCATCTGGTTTGTATAGTCAAATTTTTGAAGATTGGAATAATTTAACTTCTGAAATAATCAAAACCAAAGTAGAACTAGAAAACTTGTTGACTCCAGCAGATAATGAACCAAAAACTCCAAAAGATATTGAAGCTCGTATTGAGGCTATGAGAAATAATAGTGAATATCAACGTCTTAGACTTAAGATAGACACTCTTAGAGCTCAACGAGATGAAATACTTACTGGAAAGAAAAATGATTTCTATACAGGGCAATTATTATTTGCTGCAAGTCCTCAATTAGTAGACAATTTTGTATCAGGATTTGGTATACATAATTATACTCGTTGGAAGTATAAGAAAGAATACGATAGTCTTCAGCAAGATGAAAAAGATAAAATTGATGCTGAATATCAAACATATAGTTCTTTAGAAGAAAAACAAAAAGTACTAACTGCTTATAATATTTTCTCTGAGATGCAGGAAAGTATGATTAATACTATGAAATCAGTAGGAGAAAAGATTAAAGATAGTAGTAAAATATACCTACCAGGAGCTACAGACTACAATGTTATATATGATCAAATTTCTAATAGACTAAAAGAGAGTAGAACTGCTCTAGATAAGGCTATTGAAAATCTTCCAGAAGGAATATCATCTAATGAGGAAATAGATAATTTAAAATTAGATATTTCTAGGTTAGAGAACCACTTAAATCAAATTAAAAGCCTTAAATTTGAAGTCTTAAATCCAGCATTAAGCGAAGAAGGACGTAATATTCTTTATAGACCTGTAAGAATAGCAGATACAAGCTTAGCGTTTGATAACTACACTGATTCATATCTTGGCTATTTAGAATATATTAAGAATAATAATCTATATCTTGACTTAGTTGACTCAGATTTATCTAGTATATTATATAATTGAATTCAAATTAATAATTTAGAGAGTAATAATCAAGCTAATTGAATTAATAGAATTCAGTCTATTCTTGACAGTCAAGGAATTGACTTAGAAGGAATGGATGATGATATAGCAAACTTATCTAGTGAGTTGATTAAGATAGTTGATTATATTAAAAAGAATAATATTTCAGGAGCATTAGATCACTACAATTATATTCTTAGAAGCGATCTGTCTGATACATTTAGTAATATATATCAGCTTGATTTAAAGAGTATACTACCAATTTTATTACCTTCTTTTGGAAGTAGATCGTTCTATGATTATTTAGGAGAGGTACTAAATATCAAATCACAAATTGATACTAATCCTATATATGAATTAATTGAAGCGGCTTCAAATGTCGCTGGGTTAGATAATCAAGAGGTAACTAAATTAATTAGAGAGGAACAATTTAACTTTATTAACTCCAAGAAAGTAGAAGACTTTATTATCAGAGATAGACATTCTCTTGATAAATTAAAAGAAACAGTTAAATTAATTGATGCTATCTCAGCAATACTTGATGCTTCAGTAGATGGGGGCTTTAATAGCAAAATTAATGAATTTAGAGAATCATTAGAAAAAGAACTGTTACCTATAATAAGTGTTCAAGGGCAAATTAATATTATTTCTGATCTAGCACGAGTTAAGAATCAGTTAATAACCTTAATAGATATTTCTGAAAGAAATCAATCTCAGAAACTTAGAGAGCAGAGAGATATAGCTATAAATATGAAGTCTAAATTTATTAGCTTGCTAACTGATGATACTTCTATTCTTAAGGATAGGTTTATTAAGATATTCGGTATTGATTTAAAACAATTATCCTCAGATATTGAAATACCTTCTAGTGGAGAAGATATAGACTTTCCTCAATTAGAGCAAGCTTCTATAGCATTAGAAACTCGTATTTTTGAAGCAGTTAAAAATCTAAATCTTTCTGCTGATGAAGTAGCCGACAAAATAGTTTCGTTATTTGATAGTAATGAACTAGTAAAGTCAGCTCCAACTACTCTTAGTAAAAATCCTAGCACTGAGATTACTGTATATGATCAAATGGTTTATATTGCCACAATACTATCAACTCCTTCTCAAAATTTTTATAAAAAATTAAAAGAAGTAATTAGTAGCGAGGAATTTAGAAACGCTCCAATATTTTCTCAAGAATACGCAGTAAGAGTAGCTTATTCTCAAATACTAAATAAGGATTTATTTAATAGTATTATAATTAAATTAAAAGATATTTTCCAGGATAATCCTGATACATATATTAAAACTAAAAGTCCTTTATTTAATTTTACAGTAGTATTTGGAGGAGCTGGAGTTGGTAAGACTAAAGGTGTTGCATTCTTATTAAAGAAGATGTTTGAAGATGCAAATTATATAACCTCAGCTCCAACGAGAAAGCAAACGGATAGACTTACAGATAGTGTTGAAAGTGATGGAAATTCATTTACTAAGAATGAACTTATAGAAAAAATACTGGGACGACAAATAAAGGATTCTGATATTTCATACATTAAGGATGGTGATAATAATATTAGTATTACTAGTAATGTTAATATAGAAGTTCTTAAAACTAATCTATTTGGTGATTCTAAGAATAAGATCTTATTTATAGATGAGATTAGTTGATATGATAGAATAGAGCTAGAGTTGATTAGTAAATGAGCTAATACTAATAATGTATCAGTAATAGCATTTGGAGATTATAAACAGAATGCAGTTCAAACAGTATTTGGAAAGGAAGTTATTGATAGTGGAATTGAGGATACTATTAATATTAAAACTCCTGATCTTATTGCTCCACTACGACCTGATAATATAGCTAAATATGATAATTATATATCCTTGTCTCAGAGATTAGACGAGATATATAAGCAATATTATAATAACCCTGCTATAGAGCCAAAATATCTTAGTGAATTTGCTGAAAAGTATTTACAATCTAATCCTATTGAGTTTAAATATTTTGAAGATAGTTTTATATTTGGAGGAGAAAAAATTATTAAAGAAGATGAAGTATTTTCACATATAGAAAAGTTAAAACAGTATTCTTCAGATATTGCAATAATTACGGACAATCCTAAGAAATATAACACTACCAAAGGAGTTAAAATTGTTCCTTTAAATAGTGTCCAGGGCGATGAATTTGATTATATTATTATTGATAAAAACTTTGGATTAACAAATGAAGGTAAAAGTCGAGGAGAATTCTATAAATTAAAAGATTTATATACTCTAACTCAACGATCAAGAAAAGGATCAATTATTGTATCTAGAGGACTAGGAAATACAATATCTTCTAAACATGATTCTACATCATCTGGAAACATCGAAATGCCAGAATCTCAAATTCAAGATTTTAAAGAATGGAGAATAAAAGCTATTCCAGATATTACTGAATCAATAGAGTTTGAAGGATATCAATCTCAACAGCCTAATAATGAACAAGCTAACGTTCCTATAGAGCCTGCTAACAATCCAGTAGTTACAGAAAATAGTACTCTTACTACAAGTCCAATAGAAAGAGACACTAGAGTTGAGTTTGCCGATCCTATAAAACCAGAGATACACCAAGTATCTATGGCTCCTGAATATACAGAACCTGTAAATAACTTACAAAATACTGTTACTTCAGATATAGAGACTAGTAAGTCTATAACTAGACCAGTTATACCAGTAGTAGGAGCTAATGAATATGTAAGTACAGCAGAAAGTTGGATTGATTTTATTAATAATGATTTGGTTAAATTTTATCAAACTAATGAGAATAATTTAAAGAATTTTATTAATACTACTCCTGAAATTACATTACAAATTTCAAATTTAATAAGAGCTTTCTTTGTTAATAACAGACATAAAGATAATAAAGAAATATTTGAAGCATCTCTCAAAATATTATCTAGGGAAATTCAATCGTTTATTCCTGGATCATTAGGTCGTAAGTATGCTAATGAGATTCTAAATCTATTAAAAACTACTCCTAAATTTTATATTATACCATATAATAATAGAGGATTATTAGTAGTAAGATTAACATTAGATTCTAAAACTGTTGATTTCCCATTGTTAGTTACAGATCCAGTTATTGGAGAATACTTTGGGGACATTTCAGCAGTATCACTTCTTCGCAAGGAAAGTGCCATAGATTTAAATACTTCTGTTAATTTATCAAATTTTAGACAGTCAGCTATTAATCCAAAAGGATACTTTAGAGCCTTTAGTAAACCTGTTGTATTGTCGGTAAATTCTGCGGAGAGGACTAAATATAGTAGTGATCAACAAGAATGATTAAATCAAAGAAATAATGGTAATACATTTTTGGTTGTGTCAAGTGACCCTTTTGTAACTGATGATGATTTTAAAGGATTTTTAACAGCAACTACTGATGGTACTATTAAAACATATAGTACACAACATGATTACAGATTTGCTCTAATTGGGATGAACTGATTAGTATCTATAGATGATATCATTAAACAGTCTAATAATAGAAAGAATTATGATATTATTCCAGGGTATAGAAGCTCAGTGATTGCTAAGTATGTATATAAAGTAGCTCCAGATAGAGTCAGGGAGGCTATTAGAATACATTTAAATACCTCTAAGTATCCTAACCAGCGTATTAGAATAAATGGTATAGTATATAAAGATGCGGAATTAGCTATCCAAAATATATCTAATGATTCTAATATAGAGTTTGGTTATGAAACTAATGGAGATTTTAGATATCAGTCTGGAGTGGCTACCATGAATACTATTTTGTATAAGATAGTAAATAGAGAATCAGTAATTTCAATTAATGAAGGTCAAATTGAACAATTAAAACAATTATGTTCAGAAGCTCCTGAATTTAAAATGGGTATTTATGGAAGAGATATTATTGATACTCAAGTTAATCCTGCTGGAGATTATTGGTATGCTATTCAAGGTCATGAGTATAATACTAATATACCCATGATTATTGGTAATGACTATAGTATTGATTTGTCAGCGGTTAATAACGAACAAACAGCAGAAGATAAAAAAGTAGTAGAATCTATTAACGAACAGTTACAAGGGTTAAGACTTAATGAAGTTATTGCTACTAAAGATAACATCGATACAGTTGTTGAATCCATTAATTCTGAAATGGCTTCTAGGGTTAAATCTGCAGAGTTTGATATAGTTAAAGTTGAGGGAAAAACAATTACAACAGAATCAGTATTTGATCCTAAAGTAATGATATCTAATCAACTAAATACTCCAAAAGAAACTATCAATTTTTATAGAGATAAGATTTCTGACTTTGAACCATTTTTTGTATCTTTGCAAGACAAGAATTATACATATGTTCTTGAAAAGAAAAATAATGAGTGAAATATTAGAACATTTAATATAGCAGACGCATACATTAAATTTAGAGATACTATGAATAGTATGAGTGCTATTATTACAGCTAATCCTAATTTAAGTAAGTATATAACTGCTTTAATATTAAATCAAGAGATAGATAAATCAACTGCAGAATCTTATTGAAATGAAATTAATAGTAATACTGCATTAATAGGATTACAACAGGAAGTTGAAGAATATTTAATTAATAAATTAAAGAACAATGAGTGTTAAGTGTGGATACACAATGAAGTATTATCCTCTATTAAGCAGAGTCTTTAATACAAGTACAGATGAAGAATTTAAATCGTTTTTAGAGGAATATTTTATAGATCCAGATAATGTATATAGAATGTTCTTGGGTGGGATTTCAATAAATCCTACCCAGACATCTATATTTGAACCTAAGAAGGTTAGTAGTAGAACTGGATGAGAAATAAAAACTGATAGTAAATCGGCACAACAGTTTTATATTGGGCAGTCTGTTCAATATAATAAGATGACAAGTGACTTTGTTAAGAAGATTATATCTTTATCAGTGTTTGATCTAGCAAGTGAGCAGTTTATAGATGCTAATAGAAAAGTTGGAGATATAACAGTATTAAATAGAGGTATTTTTGAATACAAAAAGGAGTTGCTAGGATATGTATTATCATATTTAGGAAAACCTTCTCCTAATTTGGATAGTATGACTGACATAGATATTGAATCTACTATGGAAAGTGCACTATCTGAATTTAGTGGTTATATAAATAATTCTCCTAATCTTGATAATAAATATTATCAAGCTTATAATTCATATGTAACTCTTAGAACATTTGATGATCTATTAAAGCAATTAACACCATTTGTCTCTATTAACCCAGAATATAGTAAGTCTTCAATATATTCTAGAAATAGATATATTTATAATGGTTCTAATGTTACTCACTACACAGGATTTAGTACTAATGAATTTATGTCTCAAGAAGAAAGTGTTAGTGATCTTGCTAAGATACTCTTAAATTATCTTCCAGAAGTTAACGTAAATGGAGATATTATTGATGGCACTTCTATTTCGTTATCTGGATTTAATTCTGTAATGGGAAAAATGAAGTTATGGGCAGAAGAAAGTTCTAATCCAGAAATAAAAGAAGAACTTAATAAAGGAACTAAAATGAACGTTAGTAAGCTCATATCTTTATATGAACAGGAACTATCTAGCAGAAAAGTCTCCAATCCCGAGCATATAACTTATTTAAGATCAAAATTATCGGCTATAAAAAGGTTTATATATGACTCTAAAATGCATGAGGATATTAAAAACATGTTTACACATCTAATGGAAAAAACTGTTCTTTCAAGCTATGTTAGTTATGAACAGAAAGATGGTAAAAACATGGAAGTTAGAAATCTAACGCAGCGTCCTGTTAAAATGCAGAGAGAAGCAATAGTAGAAACAGTAAAGGCTATTACTCAATATTGGAAGCAAAATAAAACTAGATTTAATGAGTTACTTAGAAAGTATAATGTTAGAGTTATGGGTTCTGTTATATCTATTGGAGATAGCAGAATTACATTAGAGGGAAATGGAAAAATATCTATTACTGGTCCCGTAAATAATTTTAATGAAATAGTTGGAGACTTTGTTAATTTATTAATATCGGATGATTTTGATCAGATAGCTAGTCAAGTATTTCCAAATAGTAACTATACTAAATATGAGTTATATGCTCCTGTGTTGGGAACTGTAATCTTTGATGTTATTAATAATAGCCAAACCAACCTTAATTTTGGACAAAGTAATGATCTTGGCAGAGTTCTTAGTGTTATTAATGGATCAGATACAGTTAATGTTATTAAAAATGCTGAAGGTAATAATCTACCGTTATATCAGATGATCTGTTTAAGTTATCAGCATAATGGTATATTTAATGAAATTACTAAACAATTAGAAAATAACTCATGATACACATCACAATATTATGATAATGCAGTATACCAAAATATTCAACATGTTAAGAGCCCTAAGATTAGATCTGAAGTAACTATTAACGGGGTTACAAAACAATCATCGGCTCTTACCGCAGATGACGTTATGCATTTGTCTATTGTGTATGACTTTTATCAAGGTTTAACTACTGATCAATCTCATGCTGAAGGATCTAGATCTAAATCAGGAATTGTTGGTATTCAAAGTCATGTATATTCTGATAAGAATAAACACTTTGTAATGCAGTTTGATTTAAATCAGACATGGAATTTTGGCAATGGTAATTCATTTAATGTTAAATCTGTCCTTGATCAATATTTTAAATCTGGGGATGAAGGTGACTTAGAACCTATAAAGAAAGCTTGGTTTGAAAGTAATAAATCTCAGGTAGAGAGTGCAATAGAAACTATTCTGTCAGATTATAGGCAAGTGTATCCAAATAAAGAATTTAATTCTATACATGATATTAAGGTATTCTTAGCCAAGAATAAAATAAACAGGATTAGAGAAGATTTTGCCAGAGCTAATGTGGAATTTGTTGATGAAATACACGCATCTAAAACTAAAGCAGGATGAGTATTTAATGAGACATTAGAAAATTTTGCTAATATATTTAGTAACAGAGATAAGTTTAATGAGTTTTACAAAAGTCAGTTTAGTAGATTTTTAGAGGATAGTTCTAAGGCTTGAGACACTATTTCAGTAGATCAAAATATTGTTAACTCTTTTAAACAGAATAATCCTAAATTTGTTAGGGATGGTAAACTTCTTAAAGAAGTCAATGGTATTATTAATCCTTTATTAGGTGCTTATTTTATTACTGACTCATTTCTATCAAATGAATATAATAAAATGATGGTAGGAGATGTCTACGCACACCCTAATAAAGAAAAAGAAAGTCCTACCACAAATGGATACTTAGATCATAGTTTAGCTTCTAGATGAATATCTCAGGTAAAACGTATGGTTATTTATGGAGCTACATATCATTCTCTTGCACAAGGTTTAAAAAACGGAGTGCCAGAAAGAGTTAAAATGGCTGTTATATCTGATATGGGATCAAATGTAAATAACATGTCAGGAATGTCCAGTACAGTAGATTCTATGGATGGTTCAGGTTATACTAGTCCATTTATGTCTAGATGAGAGAATGTATCTCTTATAGATGCTGCAGTAGGAGCTAACAAGAAAACTATCTTCCACGATATTGATGCTAAACATGGATTACCAAAATTACTTAAATGAGCTGAATATGAGATAACTAATGCTATCAGAAGAAATAGTTCTGACACTAGTATGGAAAACATTTTCAAGAAAATGCACAGCTTAGAATTGCCATTAGATGTTACCATAGATTATGATAGACAATTTGATGATCTATTCTTTAGGGATAGTATAAGTGGAAAATATTATAAAATATTACATGTTAATATTTCAAATAATGTAGCTCATAGAGAATTAGTTGAAGTTACCAAAGAGGGTGTTCCTATTAATCCTGACAATATTATTATTACTGATAAGTTAATTAGAAATATATATGATATTGACCAAACATTTGGTGGTGCATGGGCTATGAAAATAGATGACCGTACCAATAATCTTCAATATTCAGAGCATAATCTAGATTATACTAATCAAATTATTTGTGATTATGATCTTAAAGATTCTATGATTAGTTGGCTGGTAAATAAGTCAGCTATTAAAGTTGGAGCTTCAAATATCAATGATGTAACTTCTTGAAATGATAGTACTCCATTATTATTTACTACAATGTCCACTAAATTCGGGGGTGTTCAAATGAATGCTGATCATGAACTTGATGAAGCAGAGGTAACAGAAATGACTCAAATGATTAGTGGTCTTGAACAAAATGGATATACTCATCATCTAGCAACACAAGTTTATGAAGAAATTGGTAAATTCTGTTACGATGCCATTAGTAAAATTCAGGATATTATTTATAATGGAAATAAGGATGATCTTTACAAAATATTTGGAAAAGCAGTCATTAAAGCATTTGCTGGAGGTAGTAAGGATACTCTTGGTTTAGCCCAATCTTTTGTAAAACTTGCTCAGGAGGGACTAGAAAACAATAATTTAGAATACAGAATACCTTTTAGTTCTTCTTCTATCAATGGTATTTTTAATTCTACAGTAACATCCTCTCTAGTAAGAGATGCTATTAGACGTCATTATAATGGTGTTGCAGCAGTATTAAATCCATCATATAATGTAGTTCAATATCATACTATTAACGGTGAAAATTATCGATATGAAGAATTAATAGATTTAATTGCAGAGACTACAAGAGGTACAACTTATGAGAGAATGACCGTAGATGACGCTGTAAATAAAGTTTTTGTTGTTGACACAAATGGAAATGTAGTTGTAAATCCTTTTATTGATGATATTACTCCAGATAACCCAGTAGATTTTGAGGATACTATTATTGTCTGAGGAGAAAATAATCAAGTAGTAAAAATAGATAAAATAGATAATTATGATAAATATATATACTACCGATTATATGAACCTGGACGAATGAGTAGATGAACAACTAAAGCGAAAAATCTTAAAGGATCAGATACTACTTTTGTTGCTAATGGGCGTAAATACAGTATGTTTGAAAGTCCTTATGCTCAAGTACTTCATTATTTTATTGAAAGCGACAGCAGTGCTACTAATATAGAAACCCTCAGAGATGAGTTACGGAGTGAAGTGATAAAATCAATACCTAATGAAAGAGCCGATGAAAATGTTATAGAGAATATAGTCAACAACAGATTACAACTTATAGTAAATGAAATTACTCCATTTATGCCAAACGGATTTACGGAAAAAACTTCATTTACAAAATATATTCCTAATATTAAAAAAGCTTTAATTAAAAAGCAGCAATCTGTTCTTAATAATTTAGCTGATGGTAAGCCCATTGATTGGGGAGGATTAATGTTAAATGCTACAGAGTGTAAAGTTATCCCAGCACAGATTATTATGGGTAAGCTTTATGCTAAAGAGTTAGGATTACTTCCTGGTGATTCTATTGCTAAAATTAAGGAACAAGGTCCAGAGTTCTTTATAAATAGAATTGAAAGCTACTACAATTTCTATGATAATGCAGATGAGTTAACTTATGATTGAACTTTATTTGATGGAGCAGGAAATAAGTTATATGTTAAACTTAGAAATCCTAAGGTTAATGAACTATTTACTAATTCATCTTTAGATTCTGATTATAAGATTATTGACGGTTCCGTATACTTTAATGGTAATGAAATCTGCTCTTCTGAAGGAAAACAATTCTTAAAATATACTGATTCTGATAATGTTCAGCATAATGTAGTTATTATTGATTCAGTAGATAGGTTAAAAGAACTAGAAAATTCTAAGATGTTTACCTATACTCATAGAAACTACAGGATTGATAACTATATTGACTTAGTAAAAGAAGAGTTTGGAGAAGGAACATCTATTCAATTAACTTACCGACCAACTGGAAGTAGAAAGTATACTACTAGTAATATTGCTGAATTTAATGATAAACTTGAAATAATTCGAGCATTAGCTGAAAATCAAGATTATAATTGAACTAAACAAATTAGAAAATTAGCAGAAAATAAATATAAATCTTTTGAGAAGAGTTTATATTTTGTTGGCACACGTATCCCTTGTCAGTCTATGCAATCATTCATGCCTGTAGAAGTTGTAACATTTACTGATAGTGAAACAAACGAAATTTTTGTTCCATCTAACCAAACATGGTTACAAGGTAGTGATTATGATATAGATAAAAGCTATGTTTTAGGTTATTCTGTATCATCTAATGGTCGTATTAATACTGATGAAAATGCAGCACCTTATTTACGATCTGATGCATTAAGAAATAGAGTTGTAGATGGTATATTTAATGTTATTCTTAATCCTAGAAACCAAATTAATTTAACGATGCCAGTAACTACTGACCGAATGCAAGGTCTTGCTAAAAGATCTAAGATGGGAGAATCCGCTAAATATATGAGTCCTTATAATCCAGCAAGTAAGTACTTAATGCAGATTCAAAATATGGTTGGTAAGGCAGTTATTGGTAATGTTGCTACGGCAGTAAAAAGTTTCTTTGCCTTAAGCAACGTATATAATACCAAGTTTAGAGAGATTAATGAGGCAATTCAAACTGGTAACTTTGATACAGCTAGAGAGATGTTAAAAAGATATACATTTATTCATAATGATAGACTAATAACATTGGCTAATGTTAATATGGAAGTGTTTGAAAGTTTACCTGAAAATACTCCTGAAGATATTAGACAAACTTTAGCTCAAGTAATAAGTTATGAAGATGCTTTAGATGATCAATCTATGATACTTGGAGAGCTCGAATGAGTGGCTCTTAACCTCTTTAACTCAGGGAATATCTTTAGAGATTTAACTACTAAATATTAATAGGGATATTAATATGGCTAAACTAATCATTTAGGTATAGTAACAAGGTTAAATATTAGACAATCCTGATCCAAGCTTCTAGAACAGAAGAAGGAGCAACGACCATCGAAAGACTAGTTAATTCTAGAATCAAGTAGAGTAGGCACTAGCCGAAACAGGAGGACTACAATAGTAGTAAGATATGGTCTAAACTATAATGAAAGTTATGGAGATTATCTAAATTACTGATAATCAAATAGTTAGCTCAACAGCGCAACTGACAATGCTAAGGAACTAATCCTTAAAAAAATTAATGCAGATACAAACTGGGTAGATATTTATACTATTTCTCTTATGCTTGGAGAATCATTAGATGAAGTTGGTAATTTAATGATTGATGATGATATAACCGAACTAGTAAACGATTTTACCACTAGTATGTTTAGTGATGAACAGAACTATGATAAAGTTCGTTATGTTGCTGATAAAGCATATACCTCTGAAGGAAAGAAAAAAGAGAAATATCTACAATTGCTGGATAAAGTTATATCTGCGGATGAAGTACGTATCTTAGGAAAGATACTTAAAATTAATCAAGGTCTTCCTACTAATACTTCTGATTTATATAGTTATATTAAATCTATTGAAAAATATATAGAAAGTAGATTTAATAGACAAATACTAGAAAAACAAGAAGAATATTTAAGAATTGAAAAGGAGTTAGAAAAAACATGACTAACTACTGAAAAGAAAGAAATATTAAAAGAGGAGAGAAGATTACAGAAAATATATCCAGAATTAGAAGAAGGTTCTCCATTATATAATTTCTATAATAAATACAATTTAATATATGAAGATATAAATGGTAATATTAGACATGGAGATTTAGAAGCTAAATTAGGTAAACCTAAAGAAGCTATAAAGGCTAGACAAGATTACTTTAAGTCTAGAAAAGAAATGGCTAATATCTGGCAATCTTTTGACTTAGTTAGATTTATTACTGACCCAATCTACAAACAGGAAAGTATTGAAAAATACGAACAAAATAAGGTTAATTTTAATATCTTGGAAGTAATCAGTACAGTTCCTCATTTTAGAGAAATGTTTAATGTTCTTGCAATTAACAAGAGTGTTCTTAATAGTTTATCATCTAGAAATAGATTGGAAGATATAATTCTAAATCAACTTAGTCGAAACTTTGCTGGTATTCGTATGGATGTAAGCAAACCACTAAATAAACTTGAAATTAGAGCTATAAAAGACCAAATAGATAAGTATCTTATTAGATCTTGGATTATTAGTAAAGGAATTGAAATAAATGTTCCTGCTAGTCCTAAGAATCCAGCTCCTTATATATTAAGATTAGATAATGAAAATAATATTAACAAGTTTAGAAGTTATGTTGAAAACTACGCTATTCCTTTATTAAAGGATAAGTTGAAAGATAATAAGTTTGTTCAGCTATTAACTTTTGGACTAAGACAGGGAGTTCCATTCTATAAGCTACCACTTAACATGGTTCAAGTTGATAACACTCAGAAGACTAGAGCTTTATATGAAGAAGCATTATATGCTTTTAATAACCTTAATAAGATTAAAGTAAGTGGTATTGATATGAACTTAGTGGATATGTTTTATCTATACAACTTAATTGTTAATCAAGATAAATTTGGTCCTAATTCTATGACTAGGATATTTGAAGACTTAGTATCATCTGGTAATGAAGATTTACTTATCTATGATTTTAATAATTGAATTGATAGTCAAAGTATTGAAGATTTAGTTAATAATTTTAATACCAATGGTATTAGTTTTAACTTTGGTATTGAATCTACTCCAATTGTTGAAGATACTAATTCTGATATTGGATTTAAAGAAGCTCCTTTAGAAGAAGATGTTGAAGAAGCTACTCTTGAATCAGAAGACACTTTATATGAGCATAATTTAGCTAATGAATGATCTCAAAAAGAGGGGTGAAGTATTGAATATTTTAATAGGAAAGTAAAACCTAGATTAGATGAAGCTTGACAATTAGAATATATATTATCAGAAGATCAAAACTCACCAGCCCAATTTGAGGGTCAAATGAAATTTAGCTACAATGGAAATCAACGAACTGGTGTTCAGGCAAGCACAACTCTTGAAGCTATTAAACTAGGAGAAAGAACATCAACTACAAGATATGAATCGGACGGAAATATTGATTATTGAAAACAAGCAAAAGCTGGTGATAGAATTAAGTTTAGATCTGGAAATGACTTTGTTATTGTTGAAGTAACAAAACCTTTAACTAAATTGGTACCTTATAAGCAGCTAGATTTATTTAAAGATTACTATAATACTAAACCATCAGTTAAATCTAAACTTATAACAATAATTAAAGAATCTAATTTAAAAGGACTTCACATAGTTACAGATTCTGATTTAGTTAATGAAGATTCTACTACTAGAAATGCTAGGGGATTTGTGAAGAATGGTGAAATCTATATTAATGTAGATAGAGCCGAAGATGATACAGTAGTTCATGAATTTAGCCATTTATATTTAGCAGATGCTAAAGTGAATAGCCCTAATGAATACTATTCAGTACTAAGTAGAGTTAGAAATACAGGTACTTGGAAATATATGAGAGAGATGCCTGAATATCAAAATAAAAGAGGATCTGATTTTGATGAAGAGGTTCTAGCAACTTTAATTGAGCGAGCATATAATGAGGGATTAGGAGGAGTAGATTATGATGTTGTAATAGATGCTCTGAATCTTGTATCTCCAGAATTTAAATCGTTTATAAAATCTGATATTCTACCATCATTAGGAGAGACATTAATAGAGAATTATAAGGTATCCCAAAAGATAGCTACACTTAAAAATAAGCTCATCAAAGATAATATTATTAAAGAGGATTGTAAATAATGGAATGTACATATGAAACTACAATAAACGGTAAGAAGATAAAGTTCAGCTCCGAAATGGAGCTGGACAACTTCTTATCAAGTAAATTAGCAGATTATCAAATAAACGAATCAGATTTAACTTTTCAAATTAATCCTATAGATAGTACTATAGAAAAGGTAAATGTTATTACAAGTAAAGTTAAAAATGCTTCCATAGAATCTGTAATTATAAATGATGATGGAGATTCAGAAACTATACTTAAGATTCCTGACTCAATAGGTACTACTAGATTTATTACATCTAATGGAGACCCTTCTAATATGCAAAAGGAATTAGTTCCTCCTTTTAACTTAAATGATTTCTTAAAAAAAGAAAGAGAAAGATTAAGTGTAGAAGGAATGACTAAACCTCAAATTGATTCATATTTAGAAAAGTTACAAAAGTCTTGAGCTCAATTAACTGATTATGGTACCGAAATACATTCCTTATTTGAAAGTATTATTAATAATACTACATTTAAACCAACTAATTTGAGTGAAGAACAAGTATTACGTTTAACTGAAGAATTTAAATCTTTTATTGAAGACATTAAATCTAAATATGGTAAAAATGCTAAAATCTTAACAGAAGTTCCTATAATATCAGATAAAATTCATGAAGCATATCAATCAGAAGGGATTAAAAGTATTAATGGTAGAATTGATATGTTAGTTATTGACCAGAGGGGATTCGCTCATATTTATGATTTTAAAGTTTCCAGAAAAGAAGTGGGAATATGAGAGGATACTAGGAACATACAAGGATCAACTACATGGCACTCTACTAAAAAACGTTCTGCGGGATATCAGTTAGGAATATATAAGAATATTCTAGCACAATATGGCATTACTGTTGGAGAAACAAACATTGTCCCCATTAAGATAGATCCAGAATATAATGAAGACGGAACTATTAATAAGCTAAATGATGCTTATATTGATTTTACTAAAATAAAAGTAAATCCTAATGCTCCATATACAGAAACTATAAATACTATTCTTCCAGTAAAAACTTTACTTGATGATATTGATCTTATAAACTCAATTCAGGAACCAATGACTAAATTTGTTCCTAATTATGCGGTAGAAACTCAGGTACAGAGAAATACAGTTACTGTGGATAAATATATTAATAATCCTAGAATTGTGCATTATATTGATGATACTGATCCAGAACGAAAGTTTGGAAAATACTGAATTTGAAATAAGTATAAGAAGAATCGTAAAGTATATGCTAAAACAGAGGAGGAACTCAGAGAAAAAGTACAAGAATTAGTAAATGAAGAAAATAAGCATATTCACTCTGAAATGTCTACCCTAGCGGATACTATTCAACAAATTATTGAAGGATATGGATCCATTGATGACTTAGCTGCTGATAACCAATTTAAGTCTGATTATTGTAAAAAGATATTTAGAAAATATTTAGTAAAAAAGAGTGAAACTGACTATGGATGAACTTTCCAGAATAATCCTAAGTTTGTAGCTGCGGGTATATTTGTATTTACTAAAGATGGTAAAATGGAAATAATATCAGTAACTCATAATGATATTCATTCTGTTGTTAATTTAGGTCTTGGTAAATCTATTCAAGGAGCAACTAAAAAGGACAGTGATATTGATAGTCATGTGGTAATGCAAGCGTCTAATGGTAATATTGACCTTATTAAAGTTATGTGCTTGTTAAACAATATGCCTGAGGTACTTAAAGGGTATAAAGTTAATAAAATAGAATCACATAATATCTGAATGCAAAAAGGAACAGAAACTTATTCTGAAACTCTTCTAGATAACTTTTCTGAATTATGTAGAATACACGGTATTACTAATAGTCTTACATCTCAAAATTTTGCAACGACATTAGAGGCCGCTGTAAATATAATAAGAGACACTGCTGGTGAAGAATTACTATCTCACATGGGTAATTGAGAATTTAATTTTAGTCCTGATGATATTGTAAATGGAGCTCCATTTATCTTACAGAAAATGGAACAATTAAGGAAGTTAAAGTCAGCAGATGGTTTACGTACAGCTTTACGAGAGGGTAAATGAAATTTTGATGATCCTATTCAGTTAGCATATATGTTATTAGGTAGAGCATTAAATAAGCTAAATGGATATTCTATTTATATTGAACAAGATCCTAAATTGTGAGTAAACTTTTCTAGAGAAGGATGGTATACTGGTTCATATGTAAACAGTGCAGGTAATTCTTCCTCTAAAAATATTCAAACATTGAGTAAAATATTTTCAGTAGCAGAAGCACATGTTAGAAGAAAGGAATTATCATATAAACCCAGAATTAGTAAAGTAGTTAAAGCTTTCTATGAGTATAATCACAGAAATAGACTTATTGGAGGTGAGGTTAAGTTTTTTGATAACTTATTTGTTAAGGATGCAAATGGTAATATAGATAAATCATTTAGACTAAAAAACCCTTCAGATAGTAGTTTGGCTAAAGAAGAATCTGACTTTATTAAGATGTTTCTAGAGATAGTAAACGATTTTAGATTTGATGGTAATCAAAGTAAAATAGCCAAAGCTATTGAAGACGGGTCTTACTATGAAGTTCCTGTTTCTATGGGAAGTACATCTACTCAAATCCACAATAAAGGATATAAACAAGCCTTTACATCTAAATATAATGAAGCTTTAAACTTTCTGAAACTTCTTCCTGAGCAAGAGCAACAGTTTAGAGAATCAAAAGGGGAGCCAAAGGTATACAATAAGTATAGATTAAATGGACTTAGTAGATCTGATTTAATTGAAAATTATGGTATAGATGGTCTAGAAACTCAACTTGAAGATTTACTATTAAATGTCATCCATACATATACAATGGAGGAAGTAATGAATGAATATCTTCCCAGACTTCAAGGTATTAAGATTGCCTTACAATATCAGACTGGGATGTTTGGAGTAGTTACTGATCATGTTTTAGAATATATAGATAAATTTATTGATGCCAACGTTTATAGTAAGCCTATTATGGCTAAAGAGTTGCAAGGTGCATATAAGATGTTATCTGTAGTTAAATCAATAACAACAGCTACCGCTCTTGGCTTAAATCTTAGATCAGGTATTCGAGAGATGATGCAGGGAATGTGAATACATCTAAGTAGAACTATGGCAGAAGCTTATGGAAAAGATCAGTTTACTAAAAAGGATGTTGCTAAAGCATGAGCTATTATATTTAAACAAAGTGTTAAAGATGTTAATACTTTAACATTAATTGATGCCTTAAATGTGGATTATGGAATGGCTAACGCTGATCCCCATCAAGTTCAAGAGAGACTAAGTTCATCTAAAACGGGTGTTAAAAATTTAGATTCTGATGCGTTATACTTCTTTAATAGAGTTCCTGATTCGTATCATAGAATGGGATTATTAATTGCTAAGATGTTACATGATGGATGTTATGAAGCTCATAGTATTGTTAATGACCAACTTGTCTATGATTTCAAAAAGGATAAAAGATTTAATTTATTGTCTGATTCTAAAGCTGATAAGAATTCTTTAGAGTATAAAAAGCAACATGCTTTATATACTGCTATGAGAGAACAGTTTAATAGAGAAGGATGAAATATCCAAGATGGAGATGATTTACCACGGGCTTATACTATTCAAGAGGGAACTAGTATTAAATCGTTTGCAGAATTATGCTTTGGCCACTATGATAAAAGTACGCAAATGCTTATGAAACAAATGTTTCTAGGCGCTATGATTCTACAATTCAGAACATTCTTATCAGCTAAGTTTGAACAGTGGATATTAAAGCCAGATACTTATAATCAAGGACAATATACTGAAAAATTTGATGAAAATGGAGTAAGATATGTTCGTATATTTACATTTGATGAAAAAGGAATTCCATCTGTTAGGATCGGTCTTGAAACAGAATTAAAACCTGATGACGTTTGGGAACCTTATATTGAATGGCAAGGTAGATTTATGGAGGGAATTGCATATTCAATAATTAGTTTTGGAAAAACACTATACAAGTTAGATTTTAATGGTTTTAAAGAACTATGAAAAAATCCAACTAAAAGAGCTAATTTCTATTTATTCTTACATGATATGATTTGAATGTCTATACTTATGTGAATTGTTAAAGCTCTATTTTTATCTGGAGAAGAAGATCTTGGACCTGTAGGTCATTTAGTAGGTACTTCGTTATATACATCTTTTTCTGATGGGCCAATTACTGGTATTATGTCTTCAATGTTTGGAGATCTAAATCCACCTATGCATAGTATAGTTGTGAACTTATACAAACAAACTTCTGGAATAATTACAGGAGATGTTAACTTATTTGATGCTGGTGTTAATTCATTTGGAGCATTAAATAGTTTAAAATATATTGGTGATCAGTTAGAATAAAAAAAAGAACCCCTTTGTCGTACACATAGTACAACAAAGGGGTATTTTATAAATTTATAGTTAATAGATTACTTAGGAATTAATACCATGTTCATTCTTTTACCTTCCAACTTTGGTTTAGATTCAACTTTAGCAATATCTTCAAGATCCATGACTAAACGTAATAAAAGAGCTTCTCCCTGATCTTTAAACATAATTTCTCTACCTTTAAACGTTATGTATGCTTTTACCTTAGCTTTTGATTTAATAAATTCTCTGGCATGTTTTAGTTTAAATTGATAATCATGTTCATCTGTCTGTGGGCCAAATCTTAGTTCTTTAATTACAACTTTTGCTTGACCTGCTTTTAAAACTTTCTCTCGTTTTTTCTGTTGGTATATAAATTTCTGATAATCTTGAAAGATACATACTGATACTTGGTTTTTATTGTTATCAATATATGATGATAGTTCAATTAAATCAGTATTAGTATCCACAGCTTTCCTTAAAGCGTCAGAAAGAGAAATTAACTCTTCGCTATCTTTTATTCTGATAATCTGAGAGTTAATTTCATAATTTATAGAGTAATTTTTCATTTACTTCTTTACTTTCTTATCATTATTACATACGGTACATACACCCATTCCAGTTTTTTCATTTATATTAAAGACTCTCTTAAATTTACCGTAAGTAGTATCTTGAAACTCGTGAACAATATTATTTTGTGCACAGCTGTTACAGTATTTTATTTCTGTATTTGCCATTTTTATATATTTTAAAATTAATTATTTAAGTATTTTAGAAGCTAAACATGAAACTTTATTAAATAGATCCTCGATACTTCCATCATTATTAATAATATAATCAAATTTGTTCTCATTAAGTAACTCTATTACTTCACTTTCACTACGATGAGAGCCTGGAGTTTGATTTCTATCTATATAAATCACTATTCCATTATTATTTTTTACTTGTTCATATTCATTAATAAATCGTAGATCTGATATAATAATATTGTCTTTATCTAATAAAGTTCTTGATACTCAGAAGTTATTTCCAAAATATTCTCTTATGATTTCGGTTCCAAATATTTGTAAAAGTTGTCTAATACTAATATAATAATCTGATATAGTATTTAACTTCTTTGATTTTATTATTCTACTTAATTGCTTATCTGTAATCATTAGATTTTCATTTGGAAAAGCTGTAACATGAATATTCTGTAAATTAATATATCAATTTTCTTTAAAGTCTCTATCATTAAACTTTTCAACAGGAATATTAATTAAAACAGATAAAGCTTCTTTCATTGAAGATGCAAAGCTTGTAATTTCATATTTAGATACAATAAAATCATATACTATACAATATAACCAATATTGTCTCATTCATTTCGGAACAGAAAGACAATATTTCATCATGTGGGCAGTTAAATCTTTTCCAGAATTCTTAAGCCCAGAAATTGCTATAATAGTTTTCATTAATTATTCAATTATAAATTTAGCAGTAAAGTTCATACTAGGATATTTATGACTAAAGGATCTATTATATATTGAATATATGTGTTTTGTAATACGATCCTTAATAATACTTCTTGATAATTCCTTGTCTTTACTGTTAGTACTCCTTGAGTATAATCGAGTTACTATATCATCAATAGTCCAACCTCGAACATCCTTCTTTTCTATACCTAAGATAGATAATATATAGTTGAATGCTTTAGAATTAAAACTGTTTAATCTTTTGATAGTTTCCCAATTATAAAGCAAATAGATACTAATTGAACATGGGTATTCATTTATATTATATGAAGATAGTAGTTTAATACCGAGATTTACATTATCAGGATCGTTAGATGATATAAGATTACCTAAACTTATAATATCATCTTCTGTTACTTTAAGCTGCTTATTAGAAACAAGTTTTTCTAAGTCAGAATCGTAAATAATATTTGAGTATCTTGTTAGTAAATTTTCTGCAAATGTTACTTCCCGTAAATTAGATAACAAAATTACCCTACCATAATACACTTGTTTGCAATCATTCGGTAAGATTGATCCATTTATTAATACTGAAGCCCAACTATATAATCCATTAAGATTCGGATCTCTATACTTATTACATAGAGTATTAAACCTTGAAGATTTATCAGGATTTTCAATATTATCTATAATATAATCTATAAAATAGTAACAGTTCTCACTTACTGAATATAGGATTAAAACATCTTTAATATCACCTGATGATACTAAAGATGTAAGTTCATAATTTCTTAAAGGTATATTATTGCTTATAATAACAGTATCTGCTTTTTCTGGATTTAAACAACGTTTTATAGGAGTTAATGTACTAAGTTTATTCCTAGGATATTTACTAGTAGGATCAAAATACACTTTTTTCAAAGCCTCTTGATCTTTAATATTATATTTAGAATTAATTTTATCATTAATACTCTCAAGATCTCCTAGATATACCCCACTAGATGTTCCTGGTGTAGGAATAAGATTATCATCTATCCAACGTATTAAGTAGGGAGCCATATAAGACCCTTCTTGTAGGTAATAATCTTTACGAGTCTCAAAATCACACAACTTTACTAAATTTGTCAGATTACTACTATCTATATCACAGTGAATATAGTTGTAACATAAGTATTCATTACATAAAATATATTTAATTTTATCTTTGTTGGCTTGTAATATCATTTTAAATAAGTTTTTTAGCTACTTTAGGATTAAGTAAAAGCTTACTACATTTACCAGGATAGTATTTATTTAATGTCTTTATTAAACCAAAAATTAGGTCTTCTGTTAGTAATAATTTCTCGTTATCGACTATCTTAAGAATACGATCTATAATTATATCTATTTTAGATCCAGATTGACTAAGATATAACAAACTATAATTTATAAATCTTGTAGTAATTACAGAGGCTACATCTGCACGATACTTATCCTTATCATATAATTGACTTTCAAGTGTTTTCTTAATATCATTCCAGTCCTTATTAATTAAATCTTCTGGTGAAGGGAGTTTATCAAGTTTATTTGCAATAAATGTAGTAAACAACCCTCCTACAATATCGTCTTCATCTAGAAAACACCCAGATGCAATCTGAAGAATGAAAGCTAAATTTTCAGGTTTAGACCAGTCATCAATACTAGAAATAGTATTAATAAACATAGTATAATTTCGAGCATTAATTTTAGACTGTCTAGCTTTTGAGCGATCTATTAATTCATCTCCATAAAGAAGCATAAAATTGATAGCCTGGTTATTATATCCTTTTTCTTCTGCATATTTAGCCCAATCATATTTATCAAACTTAATATTAAAGTTTAACATACGAGTTTTAATAGCCTCATCAATTTCTGTTACATTAAAATCCCCCCCTTCAGGATTAGCTGTTAAAACAACAGTACTATTAGGAGGTAATTTCCAAGAAAAATATTCTTGTCTTGATATAAGCTCCATAACTGCAGCTAAGACAGTAGTAGAGCTACGATTAATATCATCAAGGTTCAAAATAGTAGGTTTATTTGGATCAATACTTTTTATCCATTCTGGGATTGCATAACTCATTCTAGTTTCTTCTGATATTTCCCAACCTGCTTTACTATAACTTTCTATAAGTTCAGCTGTTATCCACCTACACTCATCATTTTTGCAAACATAATGCTCTTTAATAGGCCACCCACAAAGTTCGCCTGGATCTGACATCTGACTTAGATTTTTCTTAATATAATTTGCTCCAATTTCACTAGCTATTTGTTCAATTAAACTTGTTTTCAATTTTGTTATCTCTAGAGCTTTTTATCTCTAGATTCTATATCTTCATATTCGATATAGTTCAGCATATCTTTTCACCTCTAAAAATAGTAAGGTGGAGCACACTCTTGGGAAAATTATATTCTGTATAACAGGTTCATTTCCTATGCGTTGCACTGTAGCAAATCATTTAAATCTGCTATTAGCTCAGGATTAGCATCTCAGCCTTCCCTGAATTTGCGCTCTAATAATTTTAAAGATTTCTCTTTAAAACGGCAATCTTTGATTTTATTAAATATTTGATATTTTCTATCTAAATAAATTGTTGATTTATAATATAGGTGATATAAATAGGCAGTTGCCTTTATTCCTGAAAAACTAAATGCAAAAGTAAAATCGCTATGATTATTAGAAAACAAATGTCTAGGCTCTAAGTAGCTTACCATTTTACTTAAAAATTCTTTTGCACCTAAACAGCTTATTTCTGGTTTATCATATAATCCTAATGACCCATCACCATCAAAATATCCTCTAATAAAATGTCTTATTAAATCTTTAGATTTAAAGATATTTTCATTAGGAAATTTTAAAGTCAGTGACTTTTTAGGAGTGCATCCGTAAGAATTTAATGTTTCTCATAAGTGTTTATTTGTTAGAGCAAATCTACATCTAAAATATTGCTTATTGTTACATATAATAGATGATATTTTTACTCTATTACCTATTACTTGAAAAAACTTCTGTAATTTATATAAATGTTCCACATCAGATCCTTTTAAAGAAACTTCAAAATTATAATGAGGTTTTCCATTTTTAGGAATTGAAGCAATATATCCATCAGCAAAAATAAAACCCAATCAATAAGCTTTTTCTTCGGTATCTATAATATCAAAAATGTGTTCATTAAATTTTAGCATATTTTGAGTATTAATAACTGGTATTCCAAGTTTCTTTAATCTAATAGAAAAATTGCTTCGACTAAATTTATATTTATTACTTATTTGTGTTAGGCTATAACCATTACTATACATCTGCACTGCCTCTTCAAAGTAAGTATCTAAATTACTCCTTCGTATATTAATGTTATTATTATGAAGAATAGTGGAAATAGTATTTCTGGATACATTATATAGCTTAGCTATATCACTACAAGTTTTACCCAAATTATATAGTTTACAAATATTAATTTTTTCAGATAATGTTAATTTACTACACTCTCTACAAAGAGAATTTCTATTAGCTACACGACTAACTGTAGTAGGATGTACTTTACAAATTTTACTTATATCTTTAATCTTATAACCTTGATTATATAAATCAATAATCTTATTTTCTAAATCATTACTAATTTTTTGCATAATATTTAAATTTTAAATAAATTAAATCTATGCAAAAGTAATAATATAAAACAATTTAATCAAATATTTTATAATAAATTACCTATACCAGGAAGTGAAGTAAGTTGAACACTTACTGGAAATTCTCCTCTTTCCTGAAGAGATTTATTATTATTTATAATATATTTTAAAATAGGTTTTATTTCTCCTAACGTTAATTCCATATTTATTACGGTATTAATACAGTTATTCCTGGAAACTTCTGAGATTTATTCCCATCAGATGTAATAATCCAGATTAAATTTTTATAAGTTGAAAATGTAAATTTAGATAAGTAACCATCAGTAAATATCACACAGGAACTAAATTCTTTATGTTCTTTATAATAACTTATAGCATCAGTCACGTCTGTACCTCCGCGACCTACAAATTCAAATTTAGACTTCTTATCAAACTTACATATTTTAGTGATTTTAGTATCACATTCTACAATTGTTATCTCTACGCCTGTTTTATATATATGATTAATCTCTGACATAAAATCAGAGAAATTATTCATATTAATGGAACCTGAAGTATCAATAACAACACATATATTTGGCTTTCTTTTTAAACGAGTCCCTCTAGCATCAGGTAATCTCTTTGACGGCCTCATTCTAGTTAATTGTAAATCACTACTAATAGAATCTCCAACCACTCTCCTAAGATAATTTCTCCAGTTAAAAACAGGAGGATTATTTTTTATTTTTTCAAGTATTTCTTTTAATTCTCCAGGTATGTGACCTGCTTGTTTATTAATAAATGCTTCTGTTTCTTTTAACTTAGACTTTACTTGATTTTCATATAATTTACGTTCGGCTTCTGATATATCTGATGGCCACATTGTGTGATCATCAATTTGCTTGAAATCACCAACACCAACACCAAGCATACACTTATCAGGATGTTTCTTGGCGAAATCCTCAATTTCTCTATAATAATACCATGATCCTCTATTAGGTTCAAGCTTCTTACCAAGTATCTTTGAAAGAGATTGAAGTGTGACACAGCCACCAGGTAATCCTGTAATTAGCTGATTTATAGACACGTCTTTAGCAATAATCATATTATAAGGATTATCAGCTTTGAATTCATCAGTGAGATGAAAGAAGCATATGTGCATACATGTTTCAATTATTTTTCAATAATTGGTGGACTATCCCTTATACTAATAATTATAATTAGTACATCTATTATAGTCTCTGAACGTCTTTATTTTTATTTTTCCTAATAAAAATAGCAAATTATTTATAAAATTCAAAGAAAAATAAAAATAAATTTCGCTGCGGATTATCCAATCTCTTATCTTTTTACTATATCGTTGTAATTAGCAACGCCCACATCTATATCACTATGATGTGTTAGTAATAAGAGCTCTAAGGAACTTCCCGCAATTTAAGATTTTTTACTAATATATTACTATATTAGGAGGCTATGCAAATTTAACCTCGTGTGTAAGTACAGCTATTTGCTCATTATCAGTAAGTCCTTCCCAGAATGTTTTATTTACATATAACGTAAAATTAACGCCATTAGGACCAACTGCTGCTGTCTTTACAGAATGATTATTATCTACTATCTCCTTACGTAAATTCAGCATAAAAAGGCCGTAAAAAGGTTGCTGAATAAGTAACTCTTTACATGCTTTAATTAATTGCATATTCTATTTTATCTTTATCAAGCCGACGCTTAAATGTTAATTTTACAATGCCTTTTATAGGAACATCTAACATTTCATAATTAGCTCCACATTCATAAAAAATCCTAGGATTGTGAGCATCATAAGCCCAACAAATCCCAGGATACTCATTAGTTAAACAATATTTCTTCATTAATGTTGTTTACAATATATTACTCCTTGATAACGGCTGTTAAAACAAAGACTACATTTTCTGCAATCTCCTTTACATTTTACAGCATTATCTGGTAAATTATTAAATTGAAACTTATCTACACAGAAAAACCAACGGTGCGCTTTAATATTTGGAGAAGAAGAATTTACTATAAAGTGAACTCCGCTAAAATTTAAGTCCTCTCTACAAGTATAACAATATGTTTTAATTCCAAAAACTTTATATAATCATCGTCCAATATTAGATCATCTATCAACGGACTGTTGATCTGGAAAATCGCCTGCTTCATTAAGTCTAACGTATTTAATCTTAACAGGAGCATTTAATATATAATACATTAACATGTCTTTAAGATCTTTATCATCCCACAAATACATGTATGACTCAATCAATATGTTCTTGTGTAAATATGCTTTATATATACGTTCACATTTTTTAGCATAACATACTTTACTACATCTACAGAATCCTAATTTTTCCGAAGGACAATGTACTGTGGATGTAATATTTACTATGAGTGTTTCTTTTGGCAATTTAGCATTCCCATATGAAAATACTTGCATATTACCTAAACCTCATCGTTCTTGAAATTTAATAATATTTTTACTTAACATGATTTTAATAATCAATACTAATTATATACTCACCTTCTTTTAAAATTCCTTTGCTTTCAAGATCTTTAATAATCAGGCTAACATGAGGATAAAAGTTTCTATACCAAAACAACTCATGCCTATACTCTTCTAAATAGATTCTTCCATAAGTAGATGTAACCAGATCATCCCACTCATCTACTTCAAACATAGTTACATTTCTAGGCATATTAATCATATCTTCCTCCTGATAAAATCCAAGCACTATTACCTTGTCTGTCCGTGTATAAAGTGTAATAATGACAATCCCTCCATCCAGCTATACTATCAATATCATTAACTGTTACCTCCTTAAAGTGGTCTGATTTTTCTGCACGTTCATAATAAAAAGTATCTTGATATACTGGAGATCCCTGCTGTAAAATTTTAACAAGAAGTGCTTTCTTTTCTCCAAAAATTGCACTTCTTCTGGAACCATCTACAGCGTAGGGATACATTTCTGAAAACTCTAATCTAGTCATTATTCATATTTATTTAACCATCCCATTTGCCAACATCTAAATAGAAAATTATCAAGTACTTTCATCTCATCTTCAGATGATTTAATATTAGTGCTTGATATTATATCCTCTTTAGCTTTAGCAATTATTTCAAACCTATTATCTCCACAAACTTCTCCCATATTTTATATTTTTCTAAGTTTAAATTCACCACAACATAAAGAACCACTAAGACTTAACCTTAAATAACCATAGACATAAGATTTATAGAAACCTCCATATGAGTTAATCTCAAGACCCCAATCCTCCAAAGCTCCAATCTGATACATAATACTATCTATATCATCAATAGGAATCATTGGTAAGTCTAATTCTTCATTACTAGAATTGAGAAATTCTTCTATTAGTTGTTTAATCGTTTCCATCTAGTAAGGTTCTTTTAATAAATTCTTCTTTAAGAGAAATAGCTAGCCCTCTGATTTGTGGATGGGCTGCAATACTAGTTCTAAGTTTAAAGAACTTTTTCCATTGTTCAACAGTTTTAGTCATAATTAACTCTGTTTTTGTACACAATTGAAGAATCTCACTCGCCTCTTGAGCTTTACAACCCCTATTAATTAGAGCTTTATAATTTACTTCAGCTGATTCACATTGAGATAAGAAGATATCAGTAGAATCTCCTTCAAAATGTTTTAGAATAGTATCAGGAATTTTATTTTTATCTGTAGCATCTACCCAATCATTATCCCAAAATTGATATCTAGCTTCTTTTAGATCAGCCCAGTAGGGAATAATAAAGGTAAGTTCATTATTAAATTTATCTGGGCTAAAATAACTAAATTCTCGACTTATAAAAATAGGAAGAATAAACTTTACTGTAATTCTTTTTTCATGATACTCTGTTGGTTCACATAGGTATTGAAGATCATCAAGCCAATTATTTTGATATAATACTCTATAATTAGAGGTTATATAAACATCATAATAATTATTAGTAACAGTACTATAAGGATTAGTTTTATACTTATTTATAAAAGTATTCCATTTTTCATTATCTTTGTTAAATATACTTTTATACGTATTATCATCTAATTTAAGATAAACAGTGCCATGCTCTAAACAACTAGTATATCCACGCTTAATAAGCATATCAATAAACTTTTTAACAGAATCTTCTGTTATCTTATCCTCACTTTTGTATGATACTCTTCCTGTTAATTCAATTTGTCTATATATACCATCTATACTAGGGATTTGGTCTAAAATTTCAAAACTACTTTTAATAAACTTCATATAACTGTTTACTGCTTTTGCTTATAGGTTATAGTTGGAACTGCAATAAATTCGGAGGCAAAACATGGTTCATCAATATCTTCCCAACTATTTTGTTCACTATACAATTTAGAAGGCCCAGTTATACCAATGTATCCATCCTCACATTTATATACATCTGTTGAGATTTCATAATGTCTGTGTTCATCAATGTATAGATTACTGGCAACTTTTTGAGTTTTATTATTAATAAGTGCCTCAGCGCTATACAATGAATATAGAGGATAATTATCTTCTATTAGATTTATTACTTCATTAACTTTCATTATCGACGATATTTAGGAGCATAAGTTACAGTAGGAATCTCTATATATTCTTCTGCAAATGCAGGAATATTATACTCTTCATAACCCACTTTACTGCGATCATTAATAAGACCTGTAATAGCTACAAAACCATTGTCACACTTATAAATATTAGTAGTAATATCAAAATTACGATGCTTTGAAAAGTTGTAATTTTCTACTACAATATCAGCTTTTCCAAGTTCTACAGCTTTAGCTGCAGAATTAATAGAATAAAAATCATTATTATTAATTTCTGAGATAATTTCTTTTACTTTCATATTTTGCTTTTTATTTAAAATTAATTATTCTTATTCATAGGTTGTATTTCTATATTTTTGCAGATCTATTTCAAACTTTTTGGTTTTTGAATATCCACAAGTACTCATAAATTCAGGACAAAAACCTCTATAAAGACACTCAGGTACACATTTATCCGCTAACACAGGATCTATATTTCTAATAGCTTCCACTACTTGTTGCCATGCTTCCCGTGTCTCTTTAGATGCACAAGAACATAATCTTTTTCTTGATATATTTATAATAGCTTGAGCATTTGCAGTCATATCCATATCATTTAATGCACCTTGCGGTAACTCGTTTCTTGGAACAGGCAATTCTCTTCGATCGGCTCTTTGACTATGAACAAATTTTTCGCAACCTTCATGATGTCTTACAAGATGCGTTGTAACCCATTGCATAATATCTTTTCATGTTCAGTCAAATTCTACTAATCGAATCGGGCTGTGTTCTGCAAGAAGCATTTTTGCTTCTCATGATTTAGATGGTTCTTTTTCTAGTGGAGCTTTACCAATAGTTCGCCTAGCTGCATTTAATGCTCTTTCTCAACTTGTAACTTGATTTAATCTAATAATTTCACTCATAATTATTAATGATTGAAGTAATTTTTTTTATTTTAATATTAAAATTTAATTTTATCTAATTGTTCTGTTAATACTTCCTCAAAATATGTTCCACCATTATAGAACTTAAAAATATATTTATATTTATCATCATCAACTTGATCCATATTAACAATATCATCTTCTTCGGGTATTTCAGTATTTCTAATAACAAAGAGTCTATTAGATCTAGTTACAATACATTTAGGATAATCATCTTTATCATAATATAAAGTATAATTTGGATGTTGTTCTTCACTACTAAGATCAATATTATTACAATCCATCCAAGTACTAATATCGTGCGTATTAAGTTCTACTATTTCTCCTATATGGGTTTCTATATAACTCATTTTAATACTTATTTTGTTACACTTCTATTGTGTGTTCTCTTATTTCTAGGGTATAAAAATCACGGCCGCAGGCATAGGTAAAATATATATAATCTAATCCACTATAACTGTCTTCATAGTTTGTAAAGAGTTCCCTTGTATTGGAGTTACTCTCTTTAAATTCTTCTATTTTATTATTAACTTTGTGTTTATCTGTTAATAATAAAGTTTTTGTAATATTAGTACCATTACAAGCATCATCCCAATAGTATATTAATTCGTATATTTTCATAATATTAGTGAATTCAATAAGTAGGTAGAGATCCATCTGGTAAACGAGAAATTTCTGCATCTAGCTTACATCTAGTACAAAAGTAAGCACCTGCTTCTACCATACAATCGTAAAGTTTTTGTGCTACTTCCTCAGCTATTTCTTCAGGAGCTTCTACATTTGCTTCATCGTAAGGGGCTATACAAATCTTAACTTTGTTTAAAAGATTATTTTCTCTTAAATATTTAAAAAAGTTTATGAGACTTACTTTTGAACATAATGCTCCTGAATTTTGAATTGGGTAGTTCACGCTTTGTTTGTCAGAGGATGATCTTCTTTTAAAGAAGTTTTTAACCTTCTGAACAGTATAGCTTTTTGGATCGGATTGTTTGAGATCTCTATAGTAATCCCAAAATCCTTCTTCTTGGAAAGATTTATAATCCTTAACTAAGGCATTATAATCATATATATAAGCTTTATGACCTGTTTTTGGATTTAGTAGAATATATCCTTTTTCCCACCAATCTTGTTTTCTAAATTTTTGATATGCAGCAAGACCTGAGAAACCTGACATATACTTATTATATACATCTTTTGCTTTTTCTGGAGATATTCCATAGTTCCTAACTAAAGTTGAATCATTACCCGCATAATTAAAGCAAAACTCGTACCCTTTTGCTAACTGTCGGAGTTTGTGATATTTAGCTTTAATTTCAGTTATTGGAAAATCATTTGGAATTTCATCAAATACAAGTCTTGCTGTTAGAGAATGAAGGTCTTTACTTCCTTCAGTTAGTTCTTTGATCATTGCTTTATCATTAGCTAATGATGCCATAATAAAGCTTTCTTGCTATGCTTTGCACATTGGACTATCCATTTGCCATATATAATTATAATTATACTTAGGCAGGTAATTATAGTCTCTGCACCTTCCTCTTAATAAGAGGCTTGGCTCAGGGTTGAATTGCCATCTCTTTCCCTGAATTTATACCGTTTGCCCTTTTATTTTCATAAAAGGCGAGCCACTTTTCATATTTCCTTTTAAGTGAAATATGGGCATTATTATACATTAATTTTCCTAATTTAATCATGTCTTCTGTCTTATAGACATTAACATAGTATAATGGATTATTAGAATTTTTTATAGAATAGTGGATATTAATTCCATTTTTAATTAAGAAATTTCCTATTTGTTCTATAAAACATTTGGATGCTCCACAAATATAGAATCTTAATCCATTTTTATTTATAGTAGTAAATCCTCCATCTCCATCAAATATACCTCTTAATATATTTCAATTTAGCGGTATGTATAATTTGCAATTATAACTTTTAGAATAAAAATTTCCTTTTCTACGTAATCACTCTTCTGCTTCTAAATTTGTAATAGTTATTGAGTGCATATAAGAGCCGTTTATTTTTTGATAGATTTTAGTTATCTTTTGATTTGGAGATGCTCAATCTCTAAATGCTTCAATCATATAAGAATCTTCTTCTGACAATGATAAATTAATTCCATAATTTCTAGATACTTTTTTCTCTTTTGTAATACTACCATCAGTTAATAATAGTCCTAGGAAATAATCTGAATATTCATCATTTCGTTTAAATGGATTATGTTTACAGTATCGTAATATCTTTGAAGGGTCCCTTAATATAATTTTATTTCTTAAAAGAACCCGTCTAACAGACGTATTATAAATACCTAACATAAGTCCAATTTCCTTAGTATTTTTTCCTTTTTTGTATAGATTTATTATTAATTCTTCAGTTTCTTTCGAAAATTTATTTGTTGAAGGATATTTATACCTAGGGATATTATTTTTATTAAAATATCTATTAATAGATGATTGAGAAATACTATAACTAGAAGCTAATTCTTTTATTTTAATTCCATCATTATACTTTTGTATAATTTCTTTTCATAAATTATCATTTATTTTATCCATAAAAACTAATTTTAATTATTAATAATGACAAATTTACGAAAAATAATCAACATAAACTACTATTTTGTTAGAAAAAATTAATGTATAAGCAAAGTTGTTAACCCGAATAATCAATACTAATTCATCTATTTCCATCTTCTGCAATGAAACATGCTCTAGTTTCAGCATCTGCTGGAATATTAAGAAGATTAACTAACTGAGTTCCATTTTTTTCTTTACCGCCAGATGATATACGAAATGTGTCTGTGCCAATTGATTGATACCTACTTTGTACTCTGCCACTAACATCATTTATTTGGTCTAAGAAATTCTGTCCATAAGTAGAAGTTAATTTAACCGCTTCTTTATAATCAAGATAAATAGGAATAAGACTACATTTATCCTTCTGAGGTCCTAATACTTTTGCGTTTAAACTATCTTTTTCTTCTCCTTCTTTTCCAGTTTCAACATCTATTCCTAAGCTTTTAAATATAGGAATAAGTTGAGTAGTACTGTTTCAATTAAGAGTAACAATAGGTTTAGTATTGAAACCTGAAAAAAGATCACCTTGAAGATTCTTGGAAATGTATTTAGAGTTTGGCATATTAGAAATTAACCAATCATCTAGCATTTCTCTTGCTTTTTCCTCTCTTTCTTTATCTTTCTTCATTTTAGCTGTTCACTTATCCTTATCTAGTTTTATACCACAATACTCCATATAGGCTAAGGGCAGAATAAATGCATTTTCATATTTCACCGCAATTGTTAGATTTTTTTCCTTTAGTAGAGGTTGTTGAAAGCTCATAATATCTTCTAGATAAGCAGTATCTTCTGCAGCGTATTTAATTATTTCGTTTGTTAGACCTTGGTATATAATCTTTCCTCTAATAGATTTATCTAAATCAACTCCACAATACATTTGGCCTAATTTTTTTAAATTCATCTCTAACTTATATGAAACAGCTCCAGAAGGAGATATGATTTGAGTGTATCTAGGCTCTTGAATTCTTTCTCATACTTCAGGACTAAGTACAATTGGATATCCATTTCACATAACTTTTTCTGCAATATAAACATCATATATTCTTTTTGGCCATATATTATTTCTATACAAAAAAGTTAAATCAAATTTTGCATTAGCATAAATTTGTAACCTAGAATCATCTTCAAGATATTCTTTATAATTAGAAACATCTACAGTTAAACAATCTACAACTACTTGAAATTCTTTACATCCCAACTGAATAGTTTTAAGATGGTCAGATCAACATGACAAACCTGAAGTCTCAGTATCAATACCAACAATCTTCAAAGGTTCTAATAACTTTAACGATTCTTCTACGCTTATAATAGTATAAGTATCGTTAGTAAATAATTCTTTTGAGTTAGTTACAAGATAAATCATTGTTATTCTTATAAGCTATATATTTTATCAAAATTATCTTTAGAAATTCAAAATCTATAGCCATTTCAATTACAGTAAAATCCAGCAACTCTTTTATTCTCTAGATGTTGAACTTCCATTTTTAAGATTTGCTTATTATAATCAAATTTTGTCATAGGCTCAACTTCTACTTCAAAGTTTTTAACTTTAGCTTTCATTAAAATAAACTACTAATCATTACACCTAAATATAATAGATTATGTTGTAACATTATATTATTTAGTTCACAAAGTCTATTATATATCTTTATGTATAAATTATAAAGCTCTAGCATTTTCCTATTGATTTTAATCAGTCTTCTTCAACAAAGTAAGACATAGGGCCATATTGATCTAACCAATTCTCATCATTAATTAAACATGAATGTTCATTAAAATCAGGATATTCCATTAACTCTTGAGTATATGGCCACTCTTTAATAATATATTTAATGGTGTTCACTTTTGGGTAAGGATTTAAAAAAATTTATTAGTTCTTTAGAATCAAGAGAATTATCTAATTCTCCAGAGTTAACTACAATATAAGAACTCAGTGGATATATATTATTAGACTCTTGTTTATCAGTAATATCTATAACATTAGGAATAATCCCAAATTTATAAAAATAAGGCCCAAAGTTGTCCTGTTGAATTCATATATAAGAGGGAGGAAGCTGAAATAGACCTCATTCAATATGATAAACCTGATTATTATCGTAAATATCATCTATAGTTCACCCTGAATATGTGAAGTCTTTACATGAGTCCAGATATTTTTTAAGATATTTAACAAATGACATATTATATTTCATCTAATTCTTGAGATAAGAGATCAGGATAATATTTCCTGTAAAACATCCGAATGGTGTCTTCTCCAATCTGTAAATTTCTGTGTTTATCTCTTTTAATAGCTTCTTTGTATGGAATAATAAACTCTTTATACTCTAGTTTTGCGTTAAAATTAGCAGCTAATTTTTCCCATTTAGCCTTAGTTTTGTGATTGAGATTGGTACCATCAATGAGGACATTATATCCATTAGACAAAGCCTCTTTGATCATCAGTTCTTCATATATACTAATTAATTTTTCTCTAGAAGGTACCCAATAATTTCCACACATCAATCTAATATCATCACGGTTTATTCTAATCCAAGCACTCTTGTCTTTCACAAATTCCTTTGCAAAAGTAGTTTTACCGCTAGCTGGAATTATGGAGGCCCCATCAGAACAAATAAGATCTTATTCTTAGGGGCCTTTATATTATTTTGATTACACATTACTTTCTTTCCACATTTTATATATAGGATCAACAGCTTCATAAAATCCGTTTAAGGCATCAGTAAAGCTAGGATTATTTTTAAACACATCCATTCTATTAACCTTACCTTCTTTTATAAGTTGCTCCCCCCATAAACATTCTTGAATAAGTTCAGTTTCACTAATCACTTTAGCATTAATAAAACTTCGAAGAGTTATAATATTTGGTTTATCATATATATTTATAAATTCTTTTATTTTACCTGATCTAGGAAGAGTTGCACAGACATAAGGTAGTAAACTTCCAGCTCTCATCCTTATAAATCAATCGTCACAGCTAAAAGTCCGAATATTATCCGCTTTTATATCAGGATTATCTCCAATAATTATATATTCGTATTTTTCATTATATAGAGAATTAGGAATTTTATAGATAAACCGAATATTACTATTTTCCTTTAATTTATTAAGTTCTTCAGTAGTCATTACTCTTGTGTTGATTCAATATCAATAGTTCCTTTATCCAAAGCTTTAGATTCCCTCTCTAAGAAGTTAACACTCTTAAGCTTATAGACACTAATATCGGAAACTTCTCTTCTTAATACAATCCCTTCTTCAGGGACTTTATTATTACAAAGGATAGAGTCTCTTTCTAGATATGTTTCTCTTAAAGATTCTATAAAATTTTCATGCTAGTGTTGTTCTGTAGATAAATCAAATAAATCTTTAGCTTTACCATAATAAAGTTCCTTGATATGATTTATTCCATATTTGTCACAATAATCAATCATTTGTCTAACAGACCATTCATGAACTCTTCCTTGTATATCAGTAGATGTAATTCTATAAACTATAATATTAAATAGTTTAGCATCATACATTTGCTGAGGATTCATTTTAGAATAATCATAAAGTTTAGGATGATAAACACATTTATAGTCATAATCCTTTTGTATATAACTTCCATCTGGCATGAAACCAACAATTTCAGCATAAATAGTCATTCCAGGATGTACAAAAGGTTTTATCACTTCATTAGCAATACTCCAAATATCATAGTTATAATAACCTTTAGACACAGAAGGATTTAGGTTTGGATCTTTAATAACTCTTCTAGAAGATGCAAAATTCTTATATTCTGTTTCTTGAATATGTGCTCCAAACCACTTAGCTATCTTATCCCTAAGAGAGAGAGAGAGTTCTATAAGTCATTAAGTTACAGCAAATTAGTGATGTGCCATGCTCTTTCCATGATATACTTATTATATCATCAGGATTAACATCATACATAGCCTTTTGTAACTGAACTGTATCTACATGTTGCCTATACTGATTATTTACAATATTTAAAACTTCCTTAGCAGGAGGCTGTTTACCATTAGAGCTATTGTTACCATTAGGCTTGAGTATATATTTCCAAACAAACTTCTTGTTATTTATAGAATCAAATTCAGTCCCAACAAGAGATTCCCAATCTTCAATATCACCAACAAATGACTCAAGGGTATTAATAGGCATAATAAATCCCTCAGATCCTATTCCCCTTAATTTGATACACCTTACTCGACCAGCATCTTCAAAGAATCCTTGCTTATTCTTATCTGTATTCTTCTCAGATTTTCTATAAAGATTATTAAAAGACAAAAACTCAGGATCAATTGTACATTCTGTAGGAAAGTATATATAAATACCTTCCTTATAATCAGAACTAATAGCAATAATATATCCATCAACCGTTGCTAGTTTTAACTTATTAGCATTAGGATGTGGTTTAAATGAATCTACTTTAACAATTTTTGCTAAATAATTAACATTAGCATCTTTACTAATACTTAATTTCATCATAAGTTTCATTTTTAGAAACACAACTCTCACAATAAGGACTAATCCATCCTCTAGTTATATATTTAGCTGGAGATCCACAACTAATACAAGTTCTTCCTGAAAGTTCCTCATACTTCTCTATTACTGGATATTCACAACCTCTAGGTAACCCACAAGAATACCACCTTAATTCTCCAAATTTCTCCTTAATCTGTATAATCCTATACTTATATAGGTAATTATGCTTTTTGAGAACTTTCTTCAGATCCTTACACATCTGTATACCAAAAGCTTTTCTCCACCCAGTAGGCATAGCATCTAGTTCTGTAGATGTAGGGATAAAACAAATTCTGTTTATAATATTATCCCAAATAAAAATAATAGAATTATACACTTTCTTATAGAACTTATCTACGCAAATTTTAAGTGTTTTAAACGCAAATCCATAATTATACTTTGTTATCTCATTTTTATGAACATGATATATAATATATGGACGATTGGTAAACATATTAGTAGAAGTAGTTATACCAGTAATAGTAAAGTCCTTTCCAACATGTTTCTGAAGATTAAATTCAAACGGAGAATCAATGTATACACTTTCAAATTTTAATATACCAGAAGGAGTTAAGTTAACATTGAAATTATATTTACCAACATCTCTAATGATAGAATTAAATTCAGTGCATTCTTTAGGGTCTTTATAAAATTTATATGACAAATTAATTTCAGTATAAGCTTTTTTGTAATATTTATTACTTAATTTTAAAAGCCATTCAGGACTTACTTGGTGTTTATCTGTAAATCTATTTCTAGGGTATAAAAAAGGAAACCTAATACATAAGTAGATACACTTAGGAATTCTAAGTATCCTATTTATTTTATATTTTAATCTATGAAGGTATTTCATCTATATATTTTTTAAAATCTAAAAACATCTCATTCTCTGAATGATTTTCAAGTAATTCATCTAGTGAAGACGCTACATCTGAAACTAATTCAGAATTAGGATCAGAAAGGTAATCATACAGATCATTAAACGTAGAGAACTTGTTTTTATCTGAATTTATAGCAAATAACCATATTATATCAGAATTATATTTTCCAAAGTATAATTCCAATAAAATACATACAGTACCACAGGCTAGTTGTTTTATTTCTATTAAATCTTCAGAGCACTTAGAATCTATAAACCGTGTTTTTTGAATACATACTATTATAGTTAACAAATCTTCTCTAGTTAATTTATGTTTCATTATATATCAATTTTATTTATTAAAGCCTTCATAATAAGTAATTAAGAACAGGCTTATCTGTGGTAGTACAATTAAAATATTTAATTGTTATTAGCTTTATCTCTGATTTCATCCTTACAGTACCTCTTAAATAAATTAGTACTAAGTATTACTATCCTTTTGATATATAATTAAATCACTTGTAGTACGACTACAAGCTACATATTGTAGCTGCCGAAGTTCTTCTTTATTTGTACACCTCCAAATGTTCTCCATATCTATCATTACAATAGAATATTGAGATGACTGTGATTTATGAGTTGATATACAATATCCGTAATCTAGTGATTTTCGTTTAATTATCCTATTATCGTATTTTAAATCAAAAGTAGTTAAAAATGATTCTGATAAATCATAATATTTACTCCATAAAGCATTAACTCTTTTTTTGTATATATTATCCTTACCAGCATTAACTGCAGATAATCTAAATTCTTCTAACTTATGAGCTAAATTATTAATGTTTTCTTCTGAATTATCTTTAGATAATACTACTACTTCAAAAGCCGAATCGTCAGATTTTAACCCTAATTTCCAAGCATTTAATTCTAAATATTTAGTTTTATTTACTGATGTTATAATATAATCACGAGAATTTTCTATTTTTAATCCTAAATAGTTGGTTGTATCATAACCTGTTAGAATTTCTCCAACAATAAATTCTTCTTTATATCCTAAATATTCTCTAATTAATTTATTTAATGCGTTAATTCTATTATTAGTATAAGAAACTAATTTTATTAAATTAGAATCACTAAAATCTTTAGATATTTTAAATAAATAACTATATTTTTTAAGCATTTGTACAATATTGTTACATACTGTAATATTAGAATAATCATCAGAAATGCTTTTAAATTTATATAATGGCTTTTCTCTTAAATAATTTAATACTTTAGATAAACAACTTTCTTTTTGTCTATATATCTTATTTAGATAAATTGTTCTATTACTAAATGCTTTAGAAGGTTTATTTTCTTTTACAGAATAGAGCTGTTTAGGATCTCCTACAAATACTATCTTTGATGACTTATATTCTTTTAATAGTAAATCATATAGATCACTATTAATCATACTGCATTCATCTACGATAAGGACATCATATTTATATACTTGACATGATCTTTTGAAAGAAGTATTTAAAAAGTTAAATTCTAATTGAGAAGCATCAAAATCCAATACATTTAAATTAGGTTTAAGATTTAATAGGGAATGTATTGTTAAAGCTTCTCTTCCTTTCATTCCTTTTGATGCTAATACTAATTTTGCCTTATTTGTTGGAGCTATAAAAGCAGTCCAGTATCCGTTATCGGCTAATATATCATATAACATGCTAGCAATCATACTCTTAGAAGTTCCCGCCGACCCAGTTAAACAAATGCAGTGTTCATCACTAGTTATAAAAGAAGTCAAATCGGATAATGCTTTTCTTTGAGCATCGTCCAATCTGACTTTGTATTCTTTTTCTAATTTATTTATATCATAATTCATTACTTACCTGTTGATCCAAATCCACCACGAGAATAGGAATCTAAATTATCAACCCATTCAAACTTGATTTTAGAAGTAAATAACCACTTAATTTTTTGCCAAATAGTAGCCTTTTGACTTAGTTGAATTCTAAATTGACAAATACGATCCCCCTTTTTAATAATAGTACGTTCTAAAGAAATTACAGGCAATTTCCATTCATCGTCATTTCCAGAGTAAGTATTATCAATAATTCCAAAGGAATTAGATTGAACTATTTTAAAGTTCTTAAACGTACTGCTTCGAGGTACTACATAGGCCTCAAATCCTTTTGGAAGAATCATAGCAAATCCGAGTCGTATAAGACAACTATCAAACGATACATCTCTGAATCGCTTACCATTTAACTCATATTGTACCCCAGCTTGCGGTGCTACAAGTTCTACATCTTCAGCTGCACAGAGATCAATCCAATCTCCTTTTTTGATAATTTCAAATTTACTTCCTTCAGTAATTTCTTTAACTTTAATCCTCATATATATGTTTATTTAAATATTTATTTACAACAGATAGTATCTCATGTAACGTATTCCACTCATCATCATTCAAATCAAGATATCTATCAGATACAAATTCTGCTGTATAATCATCATCATGTTCGTTATATCTGAAAATTAATATAGTATAACAATCTTCCTTTAACTTAAAACAGCTTTTGTGTACTCTGATAGAATGAATTCCATCTAAATAAAATTCACCCTCTTTTTCAAAATTTGCCTCAGCGCCATAATAACTATTCGGATAATACTTTACAATTTCAAATGAAATATGTTTAGGTAATTCTCCAATATATGTACATGGTTTGAATTCTAAATTTTTTATTCTATATGTTTCCATACTTATATTTTAAATAAGATATTAGTTACAACGACTTCAGCCGCAGGACATGCAGCTTACACATCCTGAAGTAGCAATTAAAGGTTCTCCACATTCTGGACATACGCTTTTATTATCATGATTGTTATCTATTGAAGGTTTTGTATCTAGAACACTAATCTGCTTTTTTTGAGGAATTTTTACATTATCTTTTATAGCTTCTGTAATTACTCTTGATATAATATCTGGACATGACAATCCATCGATATTTATGTTCCTAGCTTTACACGTACTACAAGCAGGACAATTGATTCCTCTTATCTGATCGATTATCTCATCGACTTTAACACCACTTCTGAGATTGAGAGAAATCAATCTTGTTACAGCGTTCATATTAGCTTGACAGATACCACCTTTAGATGTATGTGTGAATACTTCTACAAGATTACCCTTATTATCCTTATTACAAGTTATATATAGTGTCCCGCATGCACACTTTTTACAAAAAGTTGCACCATGTGTTGTACCAAGTGTTTTGCGTGAAACTGGTGCAATAGAATCAAATTTGAAAGATTGTTTTTCTTCTTCTTTTATTTTAAGATTATTACCTAAAATAGCAGGTCTGGAATTTTGTCTAAATATCGTTAGTCCTTTTAAACCAGCTTTTCACCCAGCCAAATACAACCTTTCTACATATTCTTGTGAGGTGTCTTCCTTAAGATTAATTGTAGAGCTTATTGCTGTATCAACATATTTTTGCAATGATTCTTGAAGTTTTATACGATCATATGGATCAACATCATATGCTGTTACAAGAATATCATCATCTATAGAAGAATTAGGAACAGAATCAAGATATTCTTTTACAATTTTAGCATAAACATCATATATCTTTTCCTCTTTATTAAGAGATACTGTTTTTCTCTGAAATTTCTTCATAAACAGAGGTTCCAAACCGCCTGATACTCCAAGCATAGTTGAAATTGCTTTTTCTTTAAAGACGTTCACAACACGTCTTTTACATACTATGTACTCTATATTACTATAGAGATGAGACTATATCTTATCATCAATATATATTTTATTTACATTTTGTTTTGAATGTACAAAACTATGACATTTATTACAAAGACAAACTAGATTATCAATTTGATTGGCTTGAGTTTTATTGTCAAAATATCTGTAATTACGTATATGGTGTACATCTAATTGTTTATGTCAATCATTTTCTGTTACACCACAAATTTGACAGGTATAATTGTCACGTAAACGAGCTTCGTTTCTAAAATGTAATCATCTTCCTGTATATTTTCTTTTACCCCCTTTTCATGTTGGTGAATTTTCACCAGTATAAATTTCAGAATAATGAGCTGCCATACAGTTCTTATCGCAATATACATATTTTCTACTTTTTAGTTTAGCTGGAATTACTTCTAGTTCTTTATGACAATAACCACATTCAGTTTTTATTCTAATTTTACTATCTTCTCCTAGCTCTTTTCGACGAATCTTTATACAGTCGTCACAATATTTTCTACCACGCTGGGTAATAATTTTTCCACAGCGTATACAGTGTTTTATTTTCTTAGCAGCTGCGTATGCACACTTCTTAGAACAATAAGATAGTTCTTGTGAACGAATATACTCAAATTCTTTTTGACAATATGGACAAACTTTAGTTAGTCTATGTCCAGTTTCTCTTGCTTTTTGTTTAAATTCCTCTTTATATCTTTCATTAAGAGCTTTAATTTTTTCTTTCATTACAGATGTACATTTAGCATCTTCTCCTTTTCTTGTTTCAATATTATATTTTGCTAAATAACGACGAACTGTAGTTTGGCTAATATTAAGTTGTTTTGCAATATCCCTTGTTGACAGCTCTTCTTCAATATAAAGTTTTTCTAATTCTTCTTTTGTAAATTTTAGTTTCATATTTGATGATTTACCCGTTTCCATCAGCATACGTTTCTGATGTACTCTCTTTTGAGATAGTCGTTGAACGTTCTCCATATCCTTAGACTTAGGAGCTTCGCTGCTGATTATCTTTTATATTAAAATAATCCCTATATTGTAGAATTATAGTACAAGTATAGAACTATTTTTAATAAATTCCAAATTATTATTACATAAAAAATAGTTTCCTATTAATTTTTGTAAATTTAGAAAAAGATGTCCCAGCAATTAGGGTAATTTATACTGAGCCAATATCAAACCCAGTTGGTGCTATCGAAAGTAATGAGCAGTTTCTAAGGCCAAATTTTTTCATTTTTTCAAGTTCATCACTTGAAAAGGCTTTTTTCATTATACTAGACTCAAATACCTTATCTGAATATCCTGGAAATGTTCCAAGTTCTTTAGCAAGATCATATGAAGCAAATACAGAATTTCTGAAAATAAGTCTCATAATGTTCTCTGCAAGTTGGATCGATTCAGGACTCCCATATTTAATATTTAATTTTATAAACATATCATGAAGTCCCATAATTCCTATTCCAAGGTTTCGATATCTAGCGATTTGTTCTTGTTGTTCTTTAAGAGGGTGGTTATGAAGATTTTCATCTATAATCCTATCCATTTCTCTAACAATAATCTTTATATCTGAAACTAGTTCAGAATAATTAACTGTCGCAAATTTTGTAAAAGGATCTTTTACGTATTCAGATAGATTTATTGAAGATAAATTACAGGACATATTTTTTGGCAAAGGTTGTTCTCCGCCTAACTTGTTAATACTCAAATACTTAAGTATGATTAGTCATTTCTGCTAATCTCTTTATATTACTATAAAGTACAGACTATATCATCACCTCTTTTGAGGGATATTCGTACAAAGTTTTATATGCAAATGAAGGTAAAATATACGGTGTAATATTATCTAAAAATTTAATATGATCTTTAGTACGAAGACATAAATAATAATATTGGTTCTGTTTCTGGATATTCCATTCTAGATCTAAATTATCTTTTAATGCTTTTTTTAATAATAATTGATCTCCATAGGATAGTCGTTTCATATTTAAAGTAATACATCTATCCTTTCTTTTACCTTTAAAACAAGTAGAACCATCAGACATGAATAGAATTGCTAAACATTCCCAATCTAACATTTTTAATGCATGAGGATCTAGTCCTTTATATTTATCTGTATAAATACGTTCGTGTAATAGTGTTAAAATAGGATGAACTCTGGATTCAATTCTAATTTGAGGTTTACGATTACATCCATCTTGGTTATAATCTTTTCTATCATATTTTCGAACTTTAACTAAATTATTTAATATATCAATACAATAATCAATATAATCTTCATTATCTTTTTTCATATTCATAACAAATTTATATTCATTTGTATCAGCATTTTTATATAATCCTCCATCTCCCATAGAGATAAAGGATAATAACTTAATTAGTTCTTTTTTATCATTAATTTTTCGCATATAATTCTTTTTAGTCGTTACACACCCAATAACTGGTTAGCACGGTATTGTCCTTATTAAGGATGTTCACCGTTTTTAGAATATTTTTCATAATAAATCACTTTATTATGCCGCCCGACGAACAAACGGATTGCTTGTATCTATTTGATACTCAGTGATATACTCCATCAAGTTATAATTTCTAAATCTATTCATAAACATAACTCCAGGTTCTGCATGTTTATACGCATTTTTCATTATAAGTTTATAAATTTCAATTGGAGTTATATCATAATCAGGATATCCCTTAAATTTAGATTTAATGTGAAGGGTTATAACTTCTCCCGTCTCATAAAATTTATCTACAGCATTCATAAAGTCATCATCAACTTCCACAGAAAGGTTAGCATTATTGATCTTTCCAAGGTCGCTTTTGATAGTTATGAAATCTTTTATTTGTGGATGATCTGCTGAAAGAGACATCATCAATGCGCCTTTACGTGATCCGCCCTGAGAAACAGAAGCAGTTACAGTATTAAATATCTCCATAAATGGAACAATACCATCTGTTTCATATCCTGAAGAAAGTTTTGATCCTTTTGGACGAATATCAGATAAAGATAACCCTTGGCCTCCTTGAGCTTTAAACGTTAATCCTATATTTTTTGCCGTTTGAAGAATATCATCAAGATTATCTGCAATTTTACCAGACGAGTAGCAATTTGAGTAAGAAGCTTGTCTGTCTGTTTGTCTGTTTGATAGAGTTCTTCCTCCAAATAGAAACTTTTTGGCAATAATTAATTTTCTTAATTCTTCATTTCCTCCGCTAACTCTATTAAACCACTCATCTAATGATTCATTATTATATCTATACTTTTTATTTCAAATGTCAATTCCTAATTGATCATTGTTAAGCCATTCTTCAACAGTCATATATTGTATACTTAATTAATAATTTATTCAAACTCTCTGTTTTTTCTTTTACTTATTTTCACATCTGCCTCATCTACTCCAAAAACAATATATTGCCCTAATTGAGCTCTTACTGAAGGAGTATATTCCATCTCAAAGTCAATATCACTAGAATAGTATACAGTTTTCCCATATATATTCTCTTGACACTTCTTTATTAGTTCTTTTGATAATTCTATTGCTTCTGTTTTATTACTAGCAGTTCCTAAGAGTTGATTGTCCTTTTGAGTTCGAATTTCTATAACTCGTTTAAGTTGACAACGACCTTTTCTACGGACACTGTTAATTTTAAAAGGATTTTTTCTAGTATCTTCAACTCCAGAAGTAATGGTAATAATTATACCTGCTCCTTTAAAATCAAACATACCCTTTTCCTCTAAAAAATCTGCAGCGTATATATTTAAGTCTTTCGTAAGTATAGGAGAGCCTGCTTTCTTCCAATTTTTTGTGGCGTCTTGTACTACAGTAATACCTGCTTGAAAAGCTGTAAGTTTTGCCTCCTCTAAGGAGTGAGCCTGAATTTCTATTTTCTGCATACTAAACAAATATAATATCATCAGAATAATCATTCATCTCGCAATATGCAACCATCTTAAGAAGTTTACAAAATTCTTTACGCCCTTGTTCTAGTACCTCCTTGTTAATTGGGTATACCCCAACACTATTAGTAGATGTAGTTTCAACAACAATAACATTACATTTTACAGTTCATTCTTCTGAATTGTATCCATATTCTTTTTCACAATATCTAAGTAGAACTCAAATATAATATGCGAATTGTCTTGAATAAGAAAATATTTCAAATGATCCACCAGGTTCCATAAATTGATATAATAAATGGCCTGTTGTTTTTAAATCATTTAAGGTGATAATTTTATTTTCAAGATCAATTGTTCAATTATCAGCTTTCATTTTAAGCTTAAGAGTATGTTGATTACCATTATAAGATGCGTTGATATCAATAAAGAATGCTTCTTCATTATATGTTTCAATAGCATCTCCAAAAATATCAGTAGGATATAATAGATTATTTACTTGTCTACTAGAATTAAGATTATTAATACATTTTTCTACTGTATCTCGATCCTTAGATGATAGAATAATAGTATTATTATCTTTTATAAGCTTAAGGTTATAATAATACCTAAACCCATCTTTAATAATACTTTTTATTCTAGTAGGAGTTAGGCTGAATTCATAATAATGTACTTTTTCGCAAGCCTCTACTATAGCACTGTATATAGGTAAATTCTTTTTTCGTAGTTTAAAGATCTCATCAATTACCAGTCCTAACTTAGCTGGAGGTTTACCTATATCTGGGCCTAAAGTAAAAGTATCTTTCTGAAGCAATAACTCATGAATACTAGAACCTAAAGACAAACTTACTGTGGTTTCACCAGTAAATCCTTCTTTATATTTGCTCAGAGACCCGTTTTGATTAGGATTAATCAGCTTTAGACGAGAATTTGATATATAGTGGGCATATTTACTTGAAAAATATTCCTCATCAGACATCTTCTCACGATAAACACTTTCTAAATTAGGAGATAATTTTATATCATTTAAATTAATAGTCACGATGTTTTATAAAGTAATACTAATTATTAGAAATGCCCATAAGAACCTTGTTAACTTCTTTTACTTTATATTGTGGAATTAAATTATATTTAACTCTCAAGTTTTCTTTTTGGTTCATTATCTTTTATCTGTGTATTTCCTGTTTTGCTCATATTGACCAAGGCAGTTAAAAATAGCTCACAAAGCCCTGCTGAAAGTCCTAAATTTGCTTTTAAGTCTGTAATTTTTGGTTCAAAGGAAGGTTTATAATCTAAATTTCCTTTTTCATCAAGACTAAAATCTATAACAATTTTCTGTCCTGTATTACTAATAAACTCTACTTTACAAGTTTCCATATTTCTTAATTAATTCATAAAAAAAATCTTTAGATATCATAACCATTTCTCCAACTGACCTAAATGTAGACTCTGTTGGTTTAATTTTTTTTCAAAAGATAACAAATGGTTTATCTTTAAAAGGGCACGAGTTTAAAATTCCAAAATAATCTGGAGTATTAATAGTAGCTTTTAGCTGAGGATTGAAAAACAGTTTATTCTCAACATCTACTAAATCAACCTTTCTATCGTCCATACTTTTACTTTCTGATCTAGAGGTAACAACACCTGTAAAGCCAAGGTCTCGTAACTCTTTTGCTATTTGTACTTCATAAGCATTTCCTCTAGCTCTATTCCTCTTTAAATTTCTTGATTTCTTCTCTTTCCCCTTCTGATTTTCCTTTAATATATTCTTTTGTGCTTTCAATTAGACTAACAGTTTTATCATGTTTATATTTGGCATAAAAGTCAGATATATCTTTAGCTTTATATTCTCAAGGTATTCATATTGGAATAACTTCAGGGAATTTCTTTTTAATAGATATCATTGCTCTCAATCCTGGACGATCATTATCATATAATAAGATTATATGTTTAAATCTTTCTTTAAGACGATGATATTGAGCCTCAGATAAGAAACAATTTTCTGATATTGGGGCTATTGCGGGAATTCCTAAATTATACAATGTCATTACATCTTTTAATGACTTAGTAACAACAAGATATTCTCCTATTTTTGGTAACATGTGAGATCCTTGTAGTCTTAGTGATTTTCAATTAGATATAAATTTATATTTTCTATTATTAGGGAAATAAATCCGTCAACGTTCAATATCTTCTCTTATACCTCCATAATATCCAAATACTAATTGTTTATCTTTAAACAAATGAAACAAATTGTTATTAAGGAATACATTTTTACAAGAAAATACCTTGAACTTGTTTAGTGTTTGTAAATCAATACCAAACTTAGCCCATCAATCTAACTCATATTGTTCGAAATCTTTTATTTCAACTTGAATAATAGCATCAGTAGTATCTTCAAGTTTTGTATTAGAATACTTAATCTCCTGTGGTATATTATTTTGTCTGGGAATTAAACCTATATCACTTGCAACTATATTTAATGCCTTATAATACCCACAGCCATATTTATTCATAACCACATATACTCAATCTCCGCAATAATTACTTCCAAAGTCTTTTATAATAATTCTACCCATGCGATTTTTGTAATATGCTACAGTAGGTTTTGAATCATTTCTTACTTTAGACCTAAAAAGACCTTTTTTTACAGGTTGACCATAATAGGTATACATTAGTGTTTCTTGAGAAACCTTAGATTCAATTAAATCTCTAGTTATAACAGCAGGAAACCTGTACTCCATATCTTACCTCTTTATATATAGGTTTACAATTATTTATAATGTAATGTACAAGCATATCTTCTTTATTACTAAAAGAAGTATGCTTGTACATGCATCATATAGCTACAACTTATTTATTGTTAGAAAGGAAGATCACTGTCCTCGTCACTTACACTATCCTCCTGAGGAGAAAAATCTTCACGTAGGTCATCAAGTTCATTATTACGTTGCCTCATATCTGTAGGCTTTGCATTTGCTGCCGCGTCAATTGCTACCTTTTCTTTTGTAGTTAATACAAGATCGCTACCAATTACTTTTGTTGTCATATAAATTGCATTATCCTTACTGAGACGTGCAACAAACCCAGGAAAGCCTACAAAATTTCCAGTCGTCGGCACAAGTTTGATTTGCGTTTGAGTTCCAATCCTCTTATCAAGATATTTTTTAAGAAGAGCAATAAAAGAATCAAAATCTGGAGCAGCAAATTTATCTCCATCTGCTTCAATCTTATGTGCAAGTTCAGGATCAAGAGCATCAATTACTTGCTTGATTTTACACATAAACTGTTCAGATTCAGATGGATTTGTGCCATACTGGCTTTGAGTTCTTTCTTCAGAGCGAGGTTCAAAAATTCTTTCATTATGAATACCACTACCATCTACTGCTTCAAAACGGAGTTCAATCGCATTAAATCCATTAGCTTTGTCGATTCCTTTGAAGATTACATTATGAATTCCAGCACGAAGGAAATTACTAGATACTACTTTAGCGTCCTTGACGCCACCCATATTAAACATACTCATATTTTATATATTATTTAAATTATTAACTTCATCAATTAGTTCAGGAACATTTAAATCTACTTCATTTATTGAAATAAGTTTGAATGCTTCTTTATATCTATTATCAGGTTTAAGTGTAAAAAGATTACCATATTTCATTAATATAGTCCTTTGAGTACCTTTAAATGATACAGTATTAGATTTAGAACACTTATTACCATTTTCAGGATCCCCGAATACTATAGATTTAGAAATTATAGGATATGTAACTTCATTGTCTACTTGTACATAGTTAACTGAAACCCTATCCCCAGGAGTAATTTGAAGAGTCTCAATAGCAAGAGGAGATAATATTAATTTATTATCAGACACTTCAATTACTGGAATTTTAATATTAATATATTTTGGTTTTGACATATTTACTTTTTAGCAAGAGATGGAAAAATACGTTCCCAATGTGGTATAAATGTTCCATTTTCCTGGCGTTCCGCTACAATAATGTCTTTATTAGCTAAATGAGCAGGTCTAGCTCCAGTTAAAACTTCTCCATTTGTACCAAATTGAATACATAAATTTGAATTTTCATCTCTATGAACAAATCCAATAGCATCTGATTTTGCAGACAAGATTCTTGAAATTTTTCCAGTAAGATCTAACGTACGAACATTATTTGAAGCACCTTCATTTAATGCGGCATCCTTAACATGACCACATATAATAATATTAGGAGTACATTTTGCTACCATATCAATAATCATTTCAATCCCCTGTCTAAGAAATGCATAACCGCTCCCATTAGGAAGTTGAGTAGGGTCTTTTACATCAGCATACTTTTCACTAAACATCGGAGAATTTTGATATAAAGCAATTGCTAATGGTTTTGCCATTTCTTCTACTGCAGTAATAGTATCAATCGTAATATATTTATATGGACTCCCCGCCTCTTTAATAGCTTTGCAGACTTCCTTTAAATCTTTTAAAGAATTTATTTTAATCTTTAAAGCATCTACATATGTAGACCCATTTTCCATATCCAAAATTAAATTATTTTCAAGGGTACTTAAGATTGTAGTTTTTCCTACCTTTGGAAGACCAAACAAAATTAAATACTTAGGATCCTGGGTTTCTGCAGGAATTTTACTTTTTGGAAGTTCAATAGCCATATTTAAAAACTAAATTTATTTTTATTTCTAATATCTTTTACTTCTGTATCTTTTACAGTTGCATCTTTTATTTCTTTTTCTCTCCATGAAAGATAATCTTCATAATTTATTTCATCAGATTTAGGTAAAGGATAAAACATACCAATACTACCTTTGAAAGCAGACATGATAATTCTATTGGAAATACCATATCTATTTTTAAGAATAATAATAGATCTACAAATATCTTGTAAACCATATCCTTCGTTATCATCCATTATTTTATATCCTCTATAACTTTTTAGTTGGGTTTTAAATGGACTAAATAATGCAATACAAATATCAGCAGCTTGTAATGGCTCCCCCGACTGTTGAATTTCATCAGCAGTAGGCTCTTCCATACCAGCTTTTCTCCTATCCATAGTTGTACTATTTCTATTTTCTTGCATTATAATATCAAAACTAGTTTGACATAGTTCTCTAAATCTGACACAATAAGTTGATATAAGATCCATTTCTTCTTTTTTAGTTCTCCCTTTTTGAGGATTTACTAAAAGTAAATGATCAATAACAACATTAACTATTTGATTAGGATTATTTGGAGTATATATAGTTCTTTTTCCATCAGGACTTTTTTGAAAGGTTCCTAAACTTTTATGGAGTTCCATCATTTCTGCATAAAAAGAATCCGCAGAAAGCTGTTTATCATATATAATAAACTTATGACTTATAGATTCTAACCACTCACGAGCTTTAATTACATACTTATGTATATCATCTGATAACTTATTAGTAAATGACATTAATTGCATATATGTAACTTCAATACCATAAGTTTCATATAAATATAAGCTTAACAATTTTGCCAACAATGTATTAGCACTTAGTTCAAGAGAAAAATAAACTATAATTATATCCTTATCTGGATAATCTTTTAAGATACGATATATATCTGTATATATAACAAAAGAGCTTTTCAATTTGTTATCTTACTTGCTTTTTATCAAGTAATTCTTATAGTTTCCTATAAGTTCAGCATATATTTTCATCTCTTTGAGATGTCGGATACTCTTGGGAAAATTATATTCTGTATAACAGGTTCATTTCCTATGCGTTACAATATAAAATAACTTTTAAATTACTTTATTATCTCGGTGTTAACATGCTTATATACAAAATTTGGATAATTATTCTGTACATATAGCTTAGCCTTCTCCGATATTACCCGATCATTATCTCTAAAATCACTTTTAGAGACGGCAAAATTATGATTTTTAAAACACAAATATCTATAATATTTCCTATTTAAATAAATTGTAGAATTTTCATAAATTCACTGTAAAAATTTAATACTATTATTTATATTACTTTTTATATCAAATATTAGATCACTTGTTTTATTTGCAACATATCATGTTCATGAAGTATTTGAATATACTTCTATATTTTGTAAAATATTTTTAGTTCCAACAATACAACATCTTGGTTTAAAAATATTTTTACTACCTCCATAAGATAAACATCCATCACCATCAAAATATCCTCTAATAAAATGTCTTATTAAATCTTTAGATTTAAAGATATTTTCATCTGGAAATTTTAAGATATAACTTTTATTTGGAACACATCCTTTTTCTATTAGAGCATCTTTAATATGTTTACAAGAAATAGCAAATCTACATCGTTGCAATTTATTATCAGTTCTTGGTAATCTGAAAATATTTAAGGCACTATATAATTTTTCTAGATGTTCAATGTCATCAATATGTAAATCACATGAGATATGGTAAGAATTTGTAGAAACATTACCATCAGCATATAAAAATCCCAATCAATATGCTTTTGCTTCTGTGTCTATTACATCAAAAAATGATTCATTTACTGTTTTACGATTTAGGTTGAAATTATGTTTTTTTAGAAACTTTGAAATAACACAACCTTGAGTATTATATAATTTACCTATTTCTTTCAGAGACATACCGTTATTAAAACAATCAATCATATTTTTTAAATCATTTAATTTAAACGTATATGATATCCTATTACTTTTATGTGATAAATAAATTCCGCATCGTTTAAATAAATTACCTAATGCAGCAGATGTACAATTGCACAATTTAGAAACAGATTTAAGTGATATTTCAGGATTTTCATGAAATTTACATAAGGCTTCTTTAACTTTTACATCATTTACTTTATGTTTTCTAACATTCTTGAAATAAAAATCTAAAAGAATTAAATCTACAGCTTGTTTTGAAATATTTAGTTTGTTAGATATTTCAAATGAATTTAAATTTTGTTTTCTTAGTTCTATTATTTTGTTTATCATAGTAAAAATTATTTTAATTTTTACTACAAAAATAACGCAATTTATTTATATTTACAAATATCTGCGTTGGAAATCATTAATGTTTTACCAACACTACTTTTGCTAAAGATAAGTTTATATACCCCTTTTTTAAACCCTCCAGTATAAAAATCCAGTTTTAAAAGTCCTGTTTTAAGACCTATATTTTTACCTTCTCGTCCATCTTCTATTTTAGAATATAATTCACCTACTAAACTCATTAAGCAGTTGTATAAACATCATAAGTACTGGTCTTACCTTGTATTCCCTTTATTTTCATTTCTTCAAATTCGTTTCACTTACAAGAAGCAACAAATTCAATAATAGGAATATGAATAAGATCATTCATCTTAGCTCATTCTAATATTTCTAATACTTCTTGATGTTTACTTATACTATGTCCAATAGTTGATGCATATCAAAAATAGAATTCTTGTAGGTCTCTAAATTTCTTAGAAATATTCTTTAAACTTACAATCTTACCATTTAAATACAATGATGATGGATAAGCATCCATTAATTCTTGTCCTAATTCTCCAGTTAATTTAAAATATTGTTTAATGAAATTATGATTAAATTCTATTTCATCAGGATCATAACAATCAGGATTGTAATTTTTCTTAATAATACCCTTATCTTTGAGAGAATTAAATAAACTTTTTAATCGTTTATTACCACCGCCATCATATCATTTTTTGAAATAAATACGATGCTCTTCGGGATTTCCATTCTCTGTTTGTGCAATAAAAGTTAAATATATTAACAAAACTTCATCAGCTGTTAACTGATATTTAGTCATAATATTTAAAATCGTATCTAACTTCATATAATACGATTAAAAGTAAACATAACGTATTACGTTAGATCTTTTAAATTAAAATCTATTATCTATATCTATTATACCTTTTTTGGGTCTAGTAGAAATTTCACCACCTTTTAATATAACATCTAACTGATCTTCAGTAATAGTTATATAAGATTGATTTTTATTGGCATTATTATACCAAGTCTCTTCTATAGAACCCGCAATCACTAATGTAAAAAACTCTGCAACTTTATTTTCTTCAGCTCTAATCACACGGCCAATACGTTGTAAATCAGTCACTTGAGAAGAATTACAAGTTAAAGCTATACCTACAGATAATCCTCTAACATCGACACCAGCATCTAAAGCTTTAGGAGAAACAATATTAGCAATATCTAATTGATTAAATGTTTCAAGAATTATCCTATTCTCCTTTTTCTTTTTCTGACTATGCAATACTAAAGCTCTTGATTTAAATAGCTCTGCATCTTTTACAGTAGCAGTAAACAATATACATTTCTTGTCTCGTCTAAAGTCTAGAATTTTATTTGCAACTTCAAACTTTTTAGGATGAGTCATGACAAAAGTTTTTCTTAGCTTTAAGTATTTCATAAATTGAGCTAAGTAACCTCTTGTAGCATTATCATTTTTCCCACATTTTTGGGCCCAAATTTTCACTTTTTTTGGTGACTTAACTAATTCCATCACCAACTTAAAATCGTGGTTAAAATAAGCAAATAATTGCTGGAATTTAGTATTATATTCTCAATATTTCTCCATATCAACATGTAGAAGAACTTTATATTTTCTATATGAAGATACCCAGTTATTTTCTAATGCCTCTTGTAATGTAATTGTATCACAAACAGACATAAACTGTTCAAGATATTTTTCACTTCCGTCTAGACGAGTCCAGGTTGCCGTTAATCCTAAAAGATATTTATATTCTACACAGTTATAGATATTGATAAATGTTGGACTTGCAGATAAATGACATTCATCTACTACTAATAGGTCAACTTGATATTGCTGTTTAATGATAGTATTAAATATTTCTACTTTACAGACAGAAAAGAGTTGGTTTTTAGCCAACTCTCTATTTCACTGTTCTTTCAAAACATCTGTTGGAACAGCAATTAAACCATTAAATGCTGGATTTCTTTTTACAAAAGCTTTTATTGCTATAATTGCAACACGGGTTTTCAATTTTGTTATCTCTAGAGCTTTTTATCTCTAGATTCTATATCTTCATATTCGATATAGTTCAGCATATATTTTTATCCACTTATTTCAGTTGGGATATTGAATACTCGTGGAAAGATTATATTCTATTAAATTAATAGGTTCACTTTCTATGCGTTACACTGCTATTATATATTACTATAATAGTTAGCTCGGTATTCTCATCTCAGAGTTCACCGAAAATTATTCAAAGAACTCATTAAATTCCTTTAATGAGTGGCAAGTAATTTTAAAAAATAAATATCTATTATATTTTCTATCCAAATAAACAGAAGAATCATCATATATATTACTTAGAAATTTTAAAGCACTTTCTTTATTAAAATATAGCGTTCAAGTATTATGTTTATATCTTTTTTGTTTACTTAATCTAGTAGGAATTCCTAAAATATCGCTTAATTTTTCTAAAAATTCTTTAGTACCTAAAATTGATATATTAGGAGATACAGATTTTATATTTTTATAAAATGATAAAGACCCGTCTCCATCAAAATATCCTCTAATAAAGTGTTTAATTAATAAAGAATCTTTAAATATATTAATAGATGGAAATGTCAAAGTCAAACTTTTATTTGGAACACACCCTTTTTCATATAAAGAATGTCAGAAAAATTTATTAGTAATACTAAATCTACATCTTTTACATATTTTATTATTACATCTGACATTACTTATTGTAACTTTTCCAGGACCATTGTACTTTATAAACTCTTTAAATTTCTCTAAATGTAAATAATCATCTCCTTTTAAACATAATTCAAAAGTATATCTAGGTTTTTCTTCTTTAGAAAAAGATGCAATATATCCATCAGCAAAAATAAAACCCAATCAATAAGCTTTTTCTTCGGTATCTATAACATCAAAAATATGCTCATCAAACTTTACCTGATTTCATTTATTAATAATATCATATCCTTCATACATTAATGCCATAGCAATATCTTGTCTTTTTATTTTATATTTACTTTGCATTTTTGTTAAAGAAATATTATTATTATAATCTGTGATCAAATCGTTAATATCTATTGATAAATTTATTTTATATACTCTATACTTTGACAAAATATATTTAATAGTAATATTATGACATTTGTATTCTTTTGCAATTTTAGTTATAGATATTTTTTCTTTATACTTATTAACTATTTCTAATTCTTCTGTATTTGTAAATTTACTCATGTAATTATATTTTTAGTTAAAAATTAATTTTATGTAAATATACAAATTATTTTTTAAAATTACAAATATTACCGTATCCAGTGCTTGCAACTACACTTGCACGCCCCCCAGCATCTATCCATCGGAGAACACTTAATTTCTGACGTTCGTCTCGGTTCATCAAAGATACAAAAAATTGATTAGATATAAAAATAAATTACACTTTACTTATCTTTTCAAATATTGGCAATGAAATATTTCTTGCTTCAGCTACTCGTTGAATATTAGACATTAAAGTATGCCATTTATTAATATGATAATTTAGATCATTGTCTAACAATAATAATATTTTATCTCTTAGAGTCTTCAATGCAATTGTTGATAATGATGTTATCTTAGGTAAAGAAGTAAGCTGAACTAACGAGCGAAATTCAGAAAAAGATAATCCTGTTGGACTAACCCTAAGTTTAATATCAGGATTTAAACATAATCTTTCCTTAATTACCTCCATTCTGTTACGTACTCTTCCATTACTATCGACCTCAGTTAACTCAACCTTTTCATTATCCGTTAGCCAGATTCCCTGTGCTAAAATAAACTTATCAGTAATCATTTTCTTATTTAAAATATCAAGTTTATCAAAACAAGCGTCCATGAGACGGCTAACAGTTACCTTTTCAAAAATAGGCTCAAGTCCGTTAAATAGAACTGAAATAGATTCATTAAGTATATCCTCTTCATGGGAGGATCTTTGACTATTTATATAGTCAAGAATATCTTTCTTTGTTTTTATATCGGTGTCGCAATCATGTAAGAGATATCTTACAAATAACTCTGTATTGCAAGAATCCCATGTTTTATGAATATTCTCTCTGACGATAAACTTTCCTGGAGACCATGGATTTGAATTGTATAGCATTTCATAACAATGCTTATATCACTTTCTAATATCTTCCTCAGGAGCTGTCATAAGTTTTATATCATTACCACTCTTATCTTTCCATGTTAAGGATTCAATAGAATCCATTGCGTTTTGCAATTTTTCACCAAATTCTGTACTCATATTATTCAAAATCAAATTTGTCTTGTTTACATATATCTTTTTGTTTAAAGAAATTTACAAAATAATTATTACTATAATTATAAACTTCAAAATCTTTTAAATTTTTGTTAAACCATTGAGTAATCCCACCTTCTACACATTGAAATTGTAAGTAACCAATATCACCAACTTCAAATGTATTAGCAGTATCTCAGTTTGGAAGTCTAACTATTGTAACATATTTTAAATCGTCTGTTATATTACGATTTAGGTCTTCAACAACTATTTCAGTATATTGTCCTTCTTGAATAACTAAGACCTTACAATATATTGTTACTGTTTGAGGGGTCATAATATCTACAGATTTCTCCAATGTTAAGTAATCGAAAACAGATATTACCTACAGTTTGAGTATTGCTTTGATGAAAATGTCCATAATACCAATTAGTAATATCATCTTTATAATCATTATAGACCCTATCCATAATAGCTCTCTCTTCTTCTATGTCCTTTAATAATTCATTATCATATTGAGCAAACTTGCTTACAATACCTCCTTTATCTGTTGGAAAACAAAATGATGGAGATGTATGAGAACAGATAATATCTATTTTAGTATCAACTTTAGGTTGATATTGAACAATTTCATCTTCCCAATATGTTTTAAGAGCATTTAATTCAGCTGTTTTATAATCACAGTTATGATCCCTCATGTATCTTACTATACTTACAGC